>ERZ724526.264-NODE-264-length-31064-cov-6.055951_pt1 | contig 31064 bp, 28 predicted proteins | sample MGYA00376059_ERZ724526 | MGnify/ENA primary metagenome ERZ724526 (study PRJEB28724, sample SAMN07190883) | activated sludge metagenome | isolation source: activated sludge of sewage treatment plant in Hong Hong | place: Hong Kong | collected 2016-03-17 ...
TACAATAAGTTCGTTTGTCACATTTTCCTAAAAATAACAACATGACTTTGAATCTCAATGTTCAGCGCGCGCCTGGAAACGCTGGTTGGCGGTTCGATAACAGCTACGCACGGCTGCCTGATTATTTTTATGCGCAACTATGCCCGGTGCCAGTGCGTGCGCCGCGGGCCGTGCTACTCAATGACGCACTGGCGGAATCGTTAGGACTGGATTTTCAGGCGTTATCCGCCGAGGAAGGGGCGGCTTTATTTGCCGGTAACACTCTGCCCGAAGGCGCACAGCCGATCGCACAAGCCTATGCCGGGCATCAATTCGCTCATTGCAACATGCTGGGCGACGGTCGGACAATTTTGCTCGTCGTGCATCTAACGCCGGACGGCAGGCGCGTCGACATTCAACTCAAAGGCTCCGGACAGACCCCGTTTTCGCGCCGCGGTGATGGCCGTGCAGCGCTGGCGCCGATGCTGCGCGAATACATCATCAGCGAGGCAATGCACTCGCTCGGCATTCCCTCGACGCGGAGCTTGGCGGTGGTCACTACCGGAGAACAAGTCCGCCGGGAAACGATGTTGCCCGGCGCGATACTGACACGCGTCGCCGCCAGCCACATTCGCGTCGGGACATTCGAGTATGCAGCCGGACACGGCGGCAAGGAGGCGGTGCAGATTCTGGCGGATTACACCCTTCAGCGTCATTACCCGGAATTGCAGAACAGCGACAACCCCTATTTCGTGCTGTTAAATCGCGTTGTCGAGCGGCAAGCGGCGCTGGTTGCCCAATGGTCGATGGTGGGTTTCATTCACGGTGTGATGAACACCGATAACACCAGCATCAGCGGTGAAACCATCGACTACGGTCCGTGCGCTTTCATGGATGCGTACAATCCGGATACCGTGTTCAGCTCGATCGACCAGAACGGCCGTTACCGCTATCGTCACCAACCGATGATGATGCAATGGAACCTCGCGCGCTTTGCCGAGACGTTATTGCCGTTGTTCGATCCGTCGCAGCAACAAGCTGTGGTGATGGCGGAAGAAAGCATTCGCGCGTTTCAGGGAATTTACCAAATGTATTGGATCGACGGCATGCGCAAGAAATTGGGATTATTCACGGCGGAAGAAAACGACAGTGAGCTGATTGCCGGTCTGCTCGACTGGATGACTCAACATCAAGCCGATTACACCAACACCTTCCGTGCGCTGACCGAGCCGGCATTGATGCAGGATGCGATGTTCCGCGAAAGCAGTTTTATGGAATGGCATGGCCGCTGGCAGCAACGGCTGGCGCGTCAACCACAACCGATATCCGAATCAACGCAATTGATGCAGGCGAACAATCCGGTCGTCATTCCACGTAATCACCGTGTCGAGGAAGCACTGACAGCCGCAACGGAACAGGGTGATTACACTGTTTTGCAGCGCCTGCTCGCCGTACTTACACAACCTTATGAAGATAAGCCGGAGTACTGCGACTACCGTATCCCGCCTGTGCCATCCGAGCGCGTTTATCAAACGTTTTGCGGGACGTAATGCTGCCGCATCTCACTATCAGAAAGGAGAGCTACCATGTCCATCACCTTAAATCACACTATCGTGCCGAGTTTCGATAAAGTCGAGTCGGCAAAATTTTACAGCCGGGTGTTCGGTTTTGAGTACGTCGGCGTTTTTTCGCACTTTATCGTGGTGCGCGTCAACGATACGTTGTGCCTGGATTTTGACAACGAAACGCAATTTGAGCCGCATCACTACGCGTTCAAAGTTTCGGAGCGAGAATTCGACGACATTTTTGCGCGATTGTTGGCGGAAAAAATTCCGTACGGTAGCGGTCCCGGTAGCGCCAACGATATGGCGATCAATCACAACCATGGCGGCCGTGGCGTCTATTTCTGCGACCCAAACCGGCACCTACTGGAAATGCTGACGGCGGATTACGTGATGCCGCCGCAATGACGAGCAAGATTTTGATAGTTAAAGAAACTGCTAACGTTACCTTATCGATTTTTGAGAGACCAACTGATGTTAAGTCAAAGTAGTACTTTAGGGCGCTACAACCTGTCGATGTGTTGTAGTTCATTGTTCTTTGCGAAGTGACTGGGTGTAAACGTGATATTTATTCTTTCAGAGGATAGCGTGTAGCAGCATTGGTTGATAAACGCAGTATAAGATGGATGGGAAAGATAATGGGGTAAGGCATCTTCGTGGGAAAGTTGAATGTGCCAACACAGTTGATAGCGCGTTGGTTCTGTGATGGCTTTACCTAAGAACACATTGCGTACACTGGGGATTTTGTTTAACAATGCGCTACCCTGAGCGGAAAGCAAATCAATATTCTGCGGTTGGTTGGGATTGAATAAGATAATTTGTTCTACTGAATTCCAGTGCCGGCATTGAATGAGTACTTCAGCAGCTCTTCCGGCTGATCCCCAGAATTGCATGTATTGTTTGATTCGCTCAAGTAATCGATCATGCACACCTGTCATTGCTTCAATGTATCCATTATAAGATTGTGCATTCAGATTGGCTTGAATCTGATGGGCTGCCAAATCCGATAACTCGGTATAACAGTTGATTTTAGCAATTCCACTCAAGATTAGCTTGTGGTATTGCTCTTCGACTAATCCACTGCCTCCATGCAGAACCAGGGGAATTTTGAGCGTTTCATCGATGCGTTTTAGTCGCTTGAAATCGAGCTTGGCTCGACTAGGCTGCCGTCCATGAGAGGTACCGATGGAAACCGCCAAGAAATCAACGTGAGTTCTGGTGACATAAGCTTCAGCTTCTTCAGCCGAAGTGAAAATGATTTCACCTAAATGGGAGATCGCATTTTCACCTTCACTTCCGCCGACAAAACCCAAAGCGCCTTCTACGGCAACGCCACAGCCATGTGCCATTTCAGTGACACGAGTCGTTTGTGTGGCATTGGCCGGAAATGTGTCTTTTGAAGCGTCCAGCATGACGCTGTTACATCCTAATTTAATCGCTTGTACGATCGATTCATAGCTTTGGCCGTGATCGAAATGAATGGCAACCGGTACTTTGGCATGATGTGCGGCGTGCTCGATGGATGACAATATGAGTTGAGTACCGAAGTGCTTGAATAAGGGTTCAGAAAGATTAAGAATAACTGGCGAACGGCAATATTCAGCAGCACTTAGGATCGCATGTAGAAAATCTAAGCTAACTAATCCAAAACCACCGATTGCGTAGTTATTTTGGTAAGCATGGTCTAGCATATCTCGCATATCGACAAGTGGCATTTCCTTTCCCCGTATTCAGAGTAAGCCTGAATCGCTAATTGTGCCTAATGGAGTGTGAGTTTTTCGAGGGTTTGCTGCAAATCTTCCAAAGCCGACCCCATAATCAATCCCGCACAGCTATGATATAACCATAGCTCGCATACGATTGGTCGATGTAATTGATTTCGATCTTGGGTTCTGAATTCTCGCCAAGCGAGTACGGGTTGATCATCTGCAAAGCTATCCACACATAACCAAATGGTGTTATTTAAAATCACTTTTAGTCCACGGTGGTGCTCAAGCGCTATTCGTAGCGGTTGGCCTATTCTTAAGATAGCAAGACGCCCCCGGTTGTAGCACTTTGCATTCATTTTCTTAGGGAATTTACGTAATGGAAGTGCAAGCGTATCGGCTTCTATCATCGCAATCCTCATTTTTGTTAGTTATCTAATTCTGATTAGACTTTAAATCTTGCTGCTACCAGTATCGAGCTTTCCTTCTAAAAATACACGACTGGACCGGATATCTTCTTCTTCAATGGTCATTAAATCAATACTGGTTAAGGTTTTTTTCGCACTGGTAAACAGCCGATTGGCTTGCCTCAATCTGGCGCGATCTAATGCATTCCGAACAGAGCGCGCATTGGCAAAGTGTTCGAGTTTCATCCGTAGCTGGAGATACTCGCTAAAAGCGTTTTCTCCTGATGGGCTGAAACGATAATTCTGGGCCGCCAGCATTAATTTGGCAATTGCTAACAGCTCATTGGCACTGTAATCGGGGAAATCAATATGATGGGCGATGCGCGAACGCATACCGGGGTTACTATAAAAGAATTTATCCATTCGATCTTTATAGCCAGCAAGGATAACGACTAAATCATCGCGATTGTTTTCCATCGTTTGCAATAAGATTTCGATCGATTCTGCACCATAGTCACGCTCGTTCTCTGGTTTATACAGATAATAGGCTTCATCGATAAATAACACGCCACCCATTGCTTTCTTGATAACTTCTTTGGTTTTGGGGGCTGTATGACCGATATATTGTCCAACTAAGTCATCGCGCGTTACGGATACTAAGTGACCTTCCCGGACATAATTCAATCGGTGCAAAATTTCAGACATCCGCAATGCGACGGTTGTTTTTCCGGTTCCTGGGTTGCCAGTAAAGCACATATGTAGGCTTGGTGCACCAGCAGACAAGCCCAGTTGTTTGCGAACACGATCAACCAGTAGAAGTGCGGCTATCTCATGAATTCGAGTTTTAACTGGTTTCAGGCCGATCAATTCCCGATCTAGTTTTTCTAGAACTTCTTTGATGTTCGAATCTTGAAATTCAGCTTCTAAATCAACTGAAACCGTTTCGGTTGTCATTAGATTTTTTGTTGTCTTAGCCACGATGCACTCCTTGTTCTAGCATTGCTAGAATCGGTTTTAACTTATATTGGTGAGTAAAAGCCTAGGGCTTTCTCTCTCTTTGGATAAAGAGAGAGAAAGCAAGTTTAGGTTAGTATCGTTCTCCTTCAGGTTTGTCTGTTGCATAAGAATGAATGGTGTAGTTAATATTTCTACTTGAGCTTTCTTGCCGCATCAAACTAAAGCCAGGCTCATTTTCTGGGCGGTTCACAATATAAGACATGGTAGGGCTTTCTACGCCGCGACTAGAGTCAAAAGCTGTTACTCTAATGTAGTGATTCGGAAACGTTTTACGGCAGTTATTGATTTCCATCAAAATCCCTGCAGGATCTTTTAAATCAAACATTGGATTACCAAACATTTCCCAGTAGGTATTGCGTGGATGAGGGTCATCCGTATATTCGATGCCGATTGCCCATCCTTTTTTGAGTGCGTATTTGATTTGTGATGAGATCTGCTTGTCAGTGAGCGGCGGCAGGAAAGAGAATTGCCCCTGTGTTAGGCGATTGCCAGTATTTGTCATCATGATTGCTTCTCCTTGGGCTATTGACTCATGGTTGTAGAAGGAACGAAATCTGCGGTGTCGGTAGATTCATAATTGAAGGTGATATCTTTCCAAGTATCTAATGCAAGCTTAAGCGGTGAGCACCATTTTGCTGCTTCTGCTAGAATCTTTGGTCCTTCCGCAACATAATCACGACCTTCATTACGCGCCATGATCATCGCTTCCAGCGCAACGCGATTTGCGGTTGCTCCTGCTTGAATACCTTGTGGATGCCCGATGGTTCCTCCGCCAAATTGCAGCACTACGTCTTCGCCCAGGTAATCAATGAGTTGATGCATTTGACCTGCATGAATTCCGCCTGACGCGACGGGCATAACTTTTCTGAGGGAAGCCCATCCCTGATCGAAGAAGATTCCGTGCTCAAGGTTACGCTCAATATTGGTTTCGCGGAGTGTGTCATAGAATCCCCGGATCATTAATGGATCACCTTCTAGCTTGCCTACAACAGTTCCAGCATGAATATGATCTACACCAGCCATCCGCATCCATTTACAAATGACTCTAAAATTCATGCCATGATTTTTCTGGCGCGAATAAGTTGAGTTACCCGCTCGATGTAAGTGCAAAATCATGTCATTTTTACGCGCCCATTTCGCCATGGATTGAATCGCGGTATAGCCGACGACCAAGTCAATCATAACGATGACTGATCCAAGCGATTTGGCGAATTCTGCTCGTTCGTACATATCTTCCATGGTAGCTGCAGTTACATTGAGATAATGCCCTTTTACCTCTCCCGTGGCAGCAGCAGCTTTGTTAACCGCTTCCATACAGAATAAGAAGCGATCACGCCAGTGCATGAAGGGTTGTGAATTGATGTTTTCATCATCCTTCATGAAATCAAGACCACCTTTTAACCCTTCATAAACAACACGTCCGTAATTGCGACCAGAAAGTCCTAATTTAGGTTTGGTGGTAGCGCCTAATAGGGGGCGACCAAATTTGTCCAGCCGTTCTCGTTCAACGACAATACCGGTTGCGGGACCTTGGAATGTTTTAAGGTACGCTACGGGGATACGCATATCTTCTAACCGCAGTGCTTTGACTGCCTTGAAGCCAAATACATTACCGATAATTGATGCAGTCAAATTGGCAATAGAACCTTCTTCAAATAGATCTAAGTCATAGGCAATGTACGCAAAATATTGCTGATCCGTTTTTGTTCCTGGTCCTGTATTAGGGACAGGATCAACACGATAGGCTTTTGCTCGATAGAGTTCGCAAGCTGTGAGTCGATCAGTCCAGACAACCGTCCAGGTTGCTGTTGACGATTCACCGGCAACTGCCGCAGCAGCTTCTTCTGGTTCTACTCCTTCTTGTGGGGTTATTCGAAATAGTGCAATGACGTCAGTATCTTGGGGAATATAATCGGGTTCCCAATAGCCCATTTTTTTGTACGGGATCACGCCTGATTTATACCGTTCTTTACCTTCTTTAATCGTTTCAGAAGCCATATTTTTCTCCAAGGTGTTAAAAGGATGTGGCCACACGATGAGTCATAGGAATTAGCGCATTGTGGGTTGGAATTATGGTAGATTTTTATTACCATAAATAAAAATCAATTATTTCTATAGTAATGATAGATATAAATCTATGGTGACAGTTTTTTAAGAGGGATAAAACGATGCGTCACAGCACAATACGCCAGCTTGAGGTGTTTGAAGCCATTGCACGTTTGAAAAGCTTTACTCGTGCAGCTGAAGAATTATTTCTGACTCAGCCAACGGTATCCATGCAAATCAAGAAATTAACCGATGATATTGGTTTGCCTTTATTTGAGCAGGTTGGAAAGAAAATTTATTTAACGGATGCAGGGAAAGAACTTTATCAAACCTGTTTAGGCATATTTGAACATTTTGAGCGGTTTGAAATGATTGCATCCAATATGAGAGGCCTAAAGGCCGGAAAGTTGAGACTTGCGGTTGTGACAACGGCAAAATATTTTACGCCGCGCTTATTAGGTATGTTTTGTAAAAAATATCCCGGAATTGAGGTCAAGCTAAAAGTAACGAATCGTGAGCGGGTCTTAGAGCGATTACTCCATAATCAGGATGATCTTTATATTTTGGGTCAAGTTCCGGAGGAAATCGATGCTGTTGCTGCTCCTTTTCTAGATAATCCATTGGTTGTTCTAGCTTCAACAAACCATCCTCTTGCCAAAGCTAGAAATATTCCAGTTCAATCACTGAGTGAAGAAGCTTTTATCATGCGAGAACCAGGTTCTGGTACCCGTATGGCAACCGAGCGTTTTTTTACCGATCGTGGGTTAAAAATCAATATCAGAATGGAATTGGGAAGTAACGAGGCGATCAAACAAGCCATTGTTGGAGAATTGGGTATTGCTGTACTTTCGCGCCATACCTTGGCATTAGATGCGCCGATGGGGCAGCTTGTTATGTTGGATGTAGAAGGTTTTCCACTTAAACGCTCCTGGTATTATGCTTATCCATCCGGTAAACAATTATCGATTGTGGCGGAGACTTTTCTTGAGTATTTACGGCAGGCGCCTGATTTTCTAGTCGATTTATCGTGCTACCATGCTTCAGTGGGATGCTGTCCGTTATTGAATAAAAGTAATTAAAATCAGATCGCTTAAATCGTTCTAAGTACTAATCATGAACTTAAGTGATGGTCGATAGTGAACTACTCGTGAAAACAAGCCATATAGGACCTGATTGACTGGTAATTGCTGCAGGCCAGGATTAGAATGACTAAGATAGATTGACTCGATGAATTGAGAGCGCACGTCAGTTTATAAGGGACACACGAATAGTGGATATAACTTGTGATGCAAAATACAGTACAAAAAATCGAAATTTATACAGATGGAGCTTGTAAAGGCAACCCCGGGGTTGGCGGTTGGGGTGCCTTGGTTATGTACGATGGGCATACTCAAGAGTTGTTTGGTGGCGAAGTGAGCACGACAAATAATCAAATGGAGTTGATGGCAGCGATTCGCGCTTTACAAGCGTTAGAATCATTACCGCTAGCTGAGTCGGCTCGGGTTCATCTGTTTACTGATTCACAATATGTACAAAAGGGGATTAGTGAATGGATCGAGAATTGGAAGAAACGAGGATGGCGGACTGCTGACCGTAAGCCAGTTAAAAATGAATCATTGTGGAAAACACTTGATCAATTATCGCAGCGCTATTCAATTGAATGGTGCTGGGTAAGAGGTCATACCGGTCATAATGGCAATGAGCGAGCAGACGCATTGGCTAATCGGGGTGTGGAAACCGTGATGGTTGGAAATCATTCAGACTGAAGTATAAACCAGTAATGCGCCAAATTTTTCTTGATACTGAAACAACGGGTCTCGATGTAAAGTCGGGTCACCGTATCGTGGAAATCGCTGCTGTTGAAGTTTGTAACCGACAACTGACGGGTCGCCATTTCCATTATTATTTGAATCCTGAGAGAGAAAGTGAAGCCAGTGCGTTACAGATCCATGGATTGACTACCGAATTCTTACAAGATAAGCCTAAATTTCCAGATATTTGTGAAGCGTTTATTCAGTTCATTGAAAATGCAGAGCTATTGATTCACAACGCGCCTTTTGACGTGAGTTTCTTGGACAATGAGTTGGCGTTGTGTAATCAAAATACGCTGAGTGGCTATTGCACTGAGATCATCGATACCTTGATATTGGCAAAGGAGCTTCATCCGGGTAAACGCAATAATCTCGATGCTTTATGTGAGCGCTATCAAGTTGATCATTCCCATCGTGTACTGCATGGTGCACTGCTGGATTCAGAACTACTTGCTGAAGTTTATCTCAGGATGACACGGGGGCAGGATAGCTTATTAATGGATTTTGATACACCTGTCCCAGATATCAGTACTGATGAAGCACTTAAAGGATTGCAACTCGTTGTACTGTCGGCTGATCCTAGCGAATTGGAACGGCACGCCAAGTGCTTGGAGGCAATTAATAAGGTAAGTAAAGGGAATTGCTTGTGGCAGTCGCTGAATGACTAATAGATAAGCTAACGATTGTTTGACTCATTTTCTTTTTATAAGGAAGTAACTTGTTATGATTCATGAAGTTCAAGGGGATATTTTGTTAAGTAAAGCGCAAGTGATCATTCACGGTGTCGCACCGAATGATCATTTTGATAGTGGATTGGCATTGTCTCTACGAGAACAATGGCCAGCTATGGTTAAAGATTTCCGGCATTTTTGCCAAACGACACATCCTAAGTCAGGAGCAGCATGGCTGTGGTCGGGTACTGGAGGGGTACATATTCTCAATTTGTTGACGCAGGAAGAAGCACTGGGTCACCAAACTAAACCAGGCAAAGCGAGCACTGAAAATGTAAACCATGCATTGCGAGCCGGTCGACATATAATCGAGAAGGAAGGTTTTAGAAGTGTCGCTTTACCGCGTCTTGCAACTGGTGTCGGTGGTTTGGATTGGAATAGCGTAATGCCACTCATCCAGAATCATTTAGGCGATTTAGCTATTCCAGTTTATATCTATACTCAGTTTATTAAGGGAAAACAGGCACTTGAGCCGAGTAACCCTTGATATGAGATAGCAAGTTCAAGTGTTTCGAGGGGCAAACATAATAATGGCCATGCCAATCAGTGCAACACAAGCCCCGATTATGTCCCATATCGTGGGTTTGATGCCATCGATAGCCCAGAGCCAGAATATTGCGACAGCAATGTAAACACCCCCATAAGCTGCATAAACTCTTCCTGCTGCAGTTGGGTGCAATGAGAGAAGCCAGGCAAAGAGGGCAAGACTAAGGGCAGCAGGAACAAGTAACCAGATACTCTTTCCTTCTTTTAACCACAGATAGGGTAGATAACAACCAACAATCTCAGCAACGGCAGTGAGCAAGAAGATTAAGATGGTTTTGATTTCAATTATCATCAGACTGATTGTTATGCTGAATGTGCATCGTTTTTGATTGAGGTTTGACTCGGCTCATGGCTGTTAAATAGGCGATGATTTCATCGATGACTTGATCCCGATCAGGAATATCAGCCGCTAATGGCAACATTTTAGAATTTAATCGGATGGCCGTGGGATTATCAATCCATAATTTCAAATAAGTGGGTTGAATATATTCTGTCACACTGATCGGGTAATTCAATTCAGTGGCTTTTCCACTACCTTGACCATTGATAGTATGGCAAGCGAAACAGTGTTTACGGAAGTGCAAGAATCCACGCTGAACTTCGGCTGAAGTATCATTGGGTGGAAAAATTGCGGGGAAACGTGCTGAGAAAGTAGTGAGTTCGATTCTTATGATTTGATAAGGAATATCGACAGCGCCTTCATACTGTAACTCCTTAGAGCTTAAATTATCCCATACTAGGTAAAGCGGTCCCAGGTGAACTTTTTCATTATTTTGAAGTAAATTCTTTAATGTAAAAGGATGATTATCTGCGCTGGCAAAAGCAAAGTAAGCGTTGTATTGTAGAAATTTTGTGACCGGGATGCTTGGCTGGAACTGATCTTCACAGATGAAAACGATTTCTTCTGCAGCTCTCCAGTCGGATCCAAAGATAAAATCAAAAAGTGCTGTGGCTGAGTAGACCTGATATGTTCGTTCTTTTTTTTCGTGAACTTCAAATATTTTTAAGGTTTGCTTAGTTAAATAGCGTTCAAGTTCCGCCAATGGCAAGTTCCGAATTATTTTATCTTTATGCTTAAATTCGATCAGATTCTGGCTTATAGTAGTCTGAGCAAAACTTGAACTGACCAGGATCAAAAGCAAAATAACTGAAGTCAGAAAACTGATTGGCCACTGATCGTTCATTGTTTGTTGCAGTAATCGACAATGCTTAAATACAATGATTGTATGCGGTTGTTTCTAGATTCCATCGCGCTTTAACTGTATATCGATAGTTAGAATGAGTTTCTAGGTAATTTTTATCTCCACTACTGATTCGCATTGCAGCCGCGAAAGCAATCATTGCACCATTATCAGTACACAGCGCTAATTCAGGAAAATGAACATTTGCACCTAATTGACTGGCTTCAAGCGTGAGCCTTTGGCGCAATTGTGAATTGGCTCCGACCCCTCCTGCGACAACGAGATCACTCAGACCACAATGTTTGAGCGCCGCAAGTGATTTTTCAACCAAAATATCGACAACGGCTTCTTGAAAAGCGAGAGCAATATCTGCTTTAATTTGATCGGTTATCTCAATATGTTTGATCAGCGTTTGAACAGATGTCTTTAGTCCACTAAAGCTAAAATTAAAATCGCCACTGTTTCGCATTGGCCGAGGAAAGGTAAATCGTCCACTTTCTCCCCTTTCAGCCAGTAATGAGAGTGATTTCCCCCCAGGGTATCCTAATCCTAACAGTTTTGCGGTTTTATCAAATGCTTCGCCAGCAGCATCATCCAATGTTTCACCTAAGAGCGCATAGTGGGCAACTTTATCGACCCTGATTAATTGGGTATGACCTCCTGATACAAGTAGCGCGACAAAAGGGAAGGTAATTGTTGGATTAGTGAGTAAAGGAGATAGCAAATGTCCTTCGAGATGGTGAATTTCTAAAATAGGAACACGTAAAGCAAATGCCAGGGCATTTGCAATACTTGCACCGACTAGAAGCGCACCGGCAAGGCCTGGGCCTTGAGTATAGGCAATGGCATTTATTGCTTTGAGATCGATTTGAGCAATCGCTAAATTTTGTTTTATTAAAGGTAGAACCCGATTGATATGGTCGCGAGAAGCTAATTCTGGGACTACTCCTCCATACTCATTATGCATTTCTATTTGAGAATATAGCGTGTGACTTAGTAAGCCTTTTTCTGTATGGAAAAGAGCAATACCAGTTTCGTCACATGATGTTTCTATCCCCAGAACAATCATTTGCTAGTTTTTGCGTAATAAAAGAGAACATCAGTTAACTTGAACGATGATTCGAATCATAAGTTACAGAGTGTTAATTCGAATTCAATATCATCTTCGTAAACTTTAACTTTCTGTTCGGGTGAGAAGGGTATAAAGCGAATACTCAATGCATACTTATTAGCGCTAATTTCTGGTACACAAGGCAAATTTTCATCAATTCGGAGTCTGATCATGTGTGCCATGTGATCAGAGCCTGTTTGCTGAAATTGTCCTTGCTTAGCGGTGTAATGGTAGGATCTTCCACTATTTCTCAGTAACATCAATACAATTTTAAAGCCTTCACGGATCGGGATAAGAGGTTCTATCCATACTTTAAAGTCTTGATGACGATGTTCGGGCGATAAACTTAGCCAATAATGGTAGGAAGGTAAATCAAACTCGCAGGCGCCACCGGGAATACTCATTCGTTGCTTGATACTCATTAACCATTCATTATCCCGCAGATGGCCGCCTATTTTTCCAGGAATATTGAGTAGATCTCTAAATGTGACTTTGATATCAGTTAAAACACGATTCAAAGCGTCTTCCGAAACATCAGGATTTTTACGTAAACTTTCCAACATGGTTCTTTGTTTTTCTAGCTCTTGGAGTAGATCCGATTTAAGGTCAGCTCGACTTGTAACATCCAGAATTTCGAATAATGCTACTAATGCTGAATGATGTTCAGTCGGTGTATTACATTTAGAAAAGAAATCTACTTTGCTGAATAAATTCTCGAGTCGCAATAATGTTCGGACTCTCTCATTGAGGGGGTGTTCGTAGCAAATCACGTTAATTTTATATGCATCAGTTTATGACAATTCGAATCATACCCTATGATTTATTATTACTAAATCAAAGTTTGGTAATTTACGAAAAAAAGCTTCAACGATTTCAAATAATAATAGAGAAATACGCTTCACCATCCTTTTGGAAGGTGAAATTCCCATCGGTAATACCCTGTTACTTTCTATGGGGCGTCATTCTTTTAATAAAACATTATTTTGTAATTCAATTCCATAATAATAATTAGATTAATCTCTTATAAAATTGACCAAGATCGTTACGATATGTTTAAATTCAGAAAGCATAAGATTATACGATATTATTAGGCGGTTAACTCAGTGGTAGAGTGTCACCATTACTTGGTGAAAGTCATTGGTTCGATTCCAGTGCCGCCTACCAATTAGGGATTGGAATTGATTTAGCACTGGACGAAAATACTTACATCCCATTTTTGCGAAATTCAGCTTATCGATAATTGTCAATTGTCTTTATTGATCCTAACTTTTTAAGACACCGGTGCAAATGTTTAAGCTTGTAAATTTTATTATCGGATTAAGCCTGTTTTTATTATCTCATGCGGCCTTTTCTGATCTACCTCAAGTAATTGAAAGGATTAAGCCCTCAATCGTAGGGGTCGGTACGTTCCAGAAGATGCGTTCACCTGCTATCAATTTTTTGGGAACTGGTTTTGTAGTGGGAGATGGCTCTCTTGTCATAACAAATGCACATGTGATTCCTGAGTTACTTGATGCTTCAAAAAATGAATCACTCGTGATTTTGACTGGGAAAAGTAATAATCCTGAGGCTAAGGTTGCTCAAATCGCTAAATTGGATAAAGAACATGATTTAGCGCTGCTTAAAATAAATGGCTTATCGCTGCCCCCATTAAAAATTGGTAATGTTGATAAAATTAAAGAGGGGCAGATGCTTGCTTTTACAGGGTTCCCAATCGGGATGGTTTTAGGGTTCTATCCTGTTACACATAGAGCGATGATAGCTTCAATTACACCAATTATTTTACCTGTTACGAATACTAAACAATTGAGTGCCGAAAAAATAAAGCAGTTAAATAAAACTGCTTTTCATGTTTTTCAGCTAGATGGCACTGCTTACCCCGGCAGTAGTGGAAGTCCACTCTATGATTCTGATTCCGGGGAAGTTTATGGGGTTGTTAATTTGGTTTTTGTAAAAGGAAAAAAAGAATCGGCACTCAGTAACCCCAGTGGGATTAGCTATGCTATTCCTGCTAACTTTGTTACAGAACTGTTAAAGTATTAGTAATGGTAATCTCATCCTATGGAATTATAAGTAAGTAGGGATTATCAAATGAATTCTCTATTATTATTTCTATAAAATTTTTTCTTTATTAGGTGAGGAAATTTGATTCGCGTATATAACCATTACATTTCTCGATTAACTTTGGCACTTATTTGTACCGAGATTTGTTTATTGATGATTGTTTTCTATATTGGTGCTGGAATTCGCTATGCTTCTTGGGAAAGTATCGAAATCAATCTTTTTTTGTCTGAATTGCCTGGCGCGCTGACCTTTACGTTAGTAACTATCATCTGTATGGCGGCTATGGGTATGTATCAATCAGATTTTAAATTAGATTTTGAGTCAATATTATTGCGGTTGATGCCTGCATTTGCATTGAGCTTTGCAATAATGACTTTGATTTTTTATGTTTTACCTGATCTTTACTTTGGGCGTGGTCTGCTTGCTATTGCGATGGTTCTTGCTTTTGCATTGCTATTGCTGTTAAGAATGTTATTTTTTCGATTGCCTGGCGTAGAGCTCTTTCGCCCGAGAGCAATCGTACTTGGAACGGGAAATAGTGCTCATGAACTCTATAAACTGATCGAAGAAAAATCTTTCTTTCGTAATCATAATATCGTTGGGTATGTTCCTTTTTATGGGGAAGAGCGACAAATTCCGGTTACGGATATTATTGAGAAAAGTAGTAATCTAAGTGTTTTGGCAACCCAAAAAGATGTAAGTGAAGTGATCGTTGCAACTCAGGAGCGGAGAGGAGGAGGGTTTCCAATCCAAGAATTATTAGAATGTAAAATGAATGGAATCAATGTGATGGATATAGCTACCTTTTATGAGAAAGAAAGAGGTTATATTCGAATGGATTCACTTCAGCCAAGTTGGTTAGTTTTTAGTAGGGGATTTGATCAAAGCCTGATTCGATCATTAATAAAGCGTATTTTTGATTTATGTGCAAGCATACTGCTATTGATTGTTACGTTTCCAATCATGCTGATCACGATGATCATCATTTTATTAGAAGATGGAAAACCGATTTTCTACCGTCAGGAGCGGATTGGGCGTGGAGGAAGCATTTTTTCAGTCATTAAATTTAGGAGTATGAGAAATGATGCGGAAAAAGGAGGGAAACCCCAATGGTCTACTCAGGATGATCCTCGTATTACTCGGATTGGAAAAATAATTCGTAAGCTGCGAATTGATGAGCTTCCTCAAATCATTAATGTGTTAAAGGGTGAAATGAGTTTTGTTGGTCCGCGCCCTGAAAGGCCCTATTTTGTAGATATGCTTATCGCACAAGTACCTTACTACAATATTCGGCATAGCGTTAAACCCGGAATAACGGGTTGGGCTCAGGTTCGTTATCCCTATGGCTCATCAGTAGAAGATTCCATCGAGAAATTACAATACGATCTATATTATGTGAAAAACCATAGCTTGTTCCTTGATCTCATTATTCTGATCGATACGATAGGCGTTGTGCTATTGGGTAAAGGTGGTAGGTAGGAATAATCAGTTGATCATATGCTTACGTTACCCATTAGTGCATTGAGTTATGCTGCCGCATCGCTAGGATATTTTGTTCTTTTCATTTTGCTGGTTACAAGTTGGCGTGGAAAGTTTTACGGGATATTGTTGGCAATTGCGTGCATAACGTCATCACTCTGGGCTGCTAATATCTCAGCCCAGTCTTATTGGGGTTATCCTTCCATTTTCTCGATTGAGATACTAGAAATAATTAAAAACTTAAGCTGGTCATTGTTTTTAATTATTCTACTTGGTCCTTTTCAAAAAAATGAAAGTAAATCAAGTACATTAAAACTTAAATCATCCGTAATCGGGATCTTACTACTCTACTTGGCTGCTATTTTTACTGTCATTTACTCCCAGGATACGAAGGGAGTATTTTCAGGTGGTTATCAAACAGATTATTTAGTGAGTGTGATCATGCCGCTGATAGGTATGATTTTAATCGAACAGTATTATCGAAATACCCCTGTAGATCAGCGCTGGGGAATCAAATTTTTTTGCTTAGGAATCGGTGGTTTTTTTGTATACGATTTTTTTCTTTTCAGTGATGCTTTGTTGTTAGGTAAAGTAAATACTGATATTTGGGATGCTCGTGGCTGGGTCAACTTGCTCACTGTGCCATTAGTTGGGCTATCTGCGGCAAGGAATCCGAAGTGGTCAGTCGGCATTTCTCTATCTCGCCAAATTCTTTTTTACTCATCAACCTTATTTGGTGCGGCTGTATATTTACTCGCAATGGCGGGAGTTGGGTATTACATAAGACTCTCCGGAGGAACGTGGGGAACTGTTCTGCAGCTTACTTTTTTGTTTGGTGCAATAGTATTACTTTTGGTTATTTTATCTTCAGGAACGACGCGTTCCTGGCTTAAAGTATTTATCAGTAAAAATTTTTATAGCTACAATTATGATTATCGTGAGGAGTGGTTGCGTTTTACACGCACCTTATCGGAGGAGTCGTTAGAATTAAGAACTAGGGTAATTAAATCACTCGCACAATTAGTTGAGAGCCCTGCTGGAATACTTTGGTATAAATCAGAGCAAGGAGAATTTAAGTTAACAGCGAGTTGGAATTTTTCACTTAAAACTCAAGATATCGCTGATCATAGTAATGATGAATTTTGCCAATTTCTTAACCAAAAAAGATGGGTTATCGACTTAGGCGAGTATCGATTACATCCACAAAAATATTCGGGCTTAGCGCTGCCGTCATGGGTTTTAGCAAATGAGAAACTTCGATTAATTATTCCCCTTATTCTCAATAATGAGTTGGTTGGGTTCATTGCGCTGGCTGAACCGAGAAGTATAATTAAATTGAATTGGGAAGTTAGGGATCTGCTATGGGTTGCTAGTACACAAGCAACCAGTTATTTAGTTCAATATGAAGTTACAACGGCGTTGTCCTTAGCGCGACAATTTGAATCTTTTAATCGTATGTCTACTTTTGTAGTTCATGATATAAAAAATTTAATTTTCCAGTTATCACTTTTACTCACGAATGCTGAGAAGCATAAAGAGAATCCCGAATTTCAGAAAGATATGATGGAAACAGTGAGTTTCTCAGTAAATAAAATGCAACGCTTGTTGGAAAAATTAAATAGCGATCGTGAAACAGTAAAAACAGAATGCGTGTTTCTGGATCAATTGCTGAGACAAATAGTACAGCGAAAATTAATTTGTGAGCCGCAACCTTCGTTAGACATATCGGATGAAAAGCTTATGGTAAAAGCTGATCTAACAAGGCTTGAGCGAGTTATTGGGCATCTAATTCAAAATGCAATCGAAGCAACATCTAAGACTGGGTTTGTAAAAATTAAACTTTCTAAAAACGAAGACAAAGCGCTAATTAAAATTGAAGACAACGGGCATGGTATGAGTGAAGCGTTTATCAAAAATAAACTATTCCGACCTTTTGAAACAACTAAAACAGCGGGTATGGGAATTGGTGTTTTTGAGAGCAAAGAGTATATTAGTGAGCTTGGAGGGCAGTTGGAAGTTTCTAGTCGTGAATTTATTGGAACCATTTTTTTGATTACTTTACCGCTTATGGAAAATCAAAAGGGAATTTGATCTAATTTTTTGCTTTTTATCAGCTAATTACTCGATAGCGCCATTTGCTAACATGGACAGATGTCCACGAGGTATTCTGGTTTGCTGAGCTGAAACGTATAATATTTCTTACGAATAATCGCTTGCCTCAGCTTATCGCTAATATTCCCGTATAAGTTATTTTGGTAAAAGGTTATAGAGTAAAGAGGCTATAGAGAGAACATGAAAACAAGTGATGACCAAAGAAAGTTACTTGTGATTGAAGATGATCCAGGTCTTCAGAAGCAATTACGTTGGAGTTTTGATAACTGCGAAGTTTTTGTGGCTGGTGATAGAGAAAGTGCACTCGTACAAGTTCGACGTCATGAGCCTTCTGTGGTTACTATGGATTTAGGGTTGCCACCTGATCCTGATGGGGCTTCAGAAGGACTTGCTACTCTAAAGCAAATACTCGCATTAGCGCCTAATACTAAGATAATTGTATTAACGGGAAACCAGAATCGAGAGAACGCACTTAAGGCGATTGAACTAGGCGCCTATGATTTCCATCAGAAACCTTTTGATTCAAAAATGCTAAGCTTAATTATCGATAGGGCTTTCTACTTGCATGCGCTTCAACGTGAGAATCGTTCACTATTATTGTCTCATTCAGATTCACCTATCTCAGGAATTGTAACTCGTGATCCTAATATGATCAGAATGTGTCGCAATATCGAGAGGGTTGCGCCTTCTGATGTCACAGTCATGTTACTCGGAGAGAGTGGTACAGGTAAAGAAGTTCTAGCTAAAGCGCTGCATCAATTGAGCACTAGAAAAGAAGGGCGTTTTGTTGCGATTAATTGCGCTGCTATTCCTGAAAGCTTATTAGAAAGTGAGCTGTTCGGTCATGAAAAGGGTGCTTTTACCGGTGCAATTAAGCAGACATTAGGTAAAATTGAACTGGCACAAGGCGGTACCTTCTTCCTTGATGAAGTGGGTGATTTACCCCTATCATTACAAGCGAAATTGCTGAGATTTCTCCAAGAAAGAGTTATCGAACGAATTGGTGGGCGCGAAGAAATACCAGTCGATGTTCGAGTTGTTTGTGCTACCCATCAGAATCTTAAGAAATTGATCGAAGAAGGGCGTTTCCGAGAGGATTTGTTCTATCGATTGGGCGAGATTTCCATCAAAATTCCACCTTTACGCGAGAGGTTAGGAGATGCAGTACTGCTGGCTCATCATTTTCGAAATAAATTTGCGACTAAAGAGGGTCGTCATTCAATGAGTTTTTCCCAAGAAGCATTATCAGCTATAGAGTCTTACAGTTGGCCAGGAAACATTCGTGAAATGGAAAACTGTATTAAACGCGCTGTTATTATGGCAGAGGGCCCACAAATTGCATTGGATGATCTAGGAATTCAGGAGTCTGCTAAACCTCAAGAGCCGCTTAATTTGCGTGAGATTCGTGAAAAAGAAGAATGTAAGGCGGTTGTGAGAGCACTAGCGAAAGTGGATGGAAATATTGCTAGGGCAGCTGAGTTATTAGGCGTCAGTCGACCCACCTTGTATGACTTAATGAATCGACATGGGCTTAAATAGCAATTCTAGAAAGACGAAAATCTCTTGAGATCTATTCATTTAATAATTTATTATATTATATTCGCTTATGCCGCATTTATTCCATGAACTGATTTATAAAGCCGCTAACTGCGGTGCTAAATCGGAAGCGCTTATTAGTCAACAGCATCGGCTGGACTATTTAGAATTAGCAGAGCAAACTCAGAAACTAGCAACTGGGTTTATTAAAATTGGGATTGCACGTGGTGAACGGCTAGCTGTATATCTTGAGAAAAGAGTTGAAGGAGTTACCGCATTATTCGCAGCTTCTGCAGCAGGTGGTGTATTCGTTCCAATCAATCCTCTGCTCAAGGCAGAGCAAGTTAGCTATATCCTTAGTGATTGTAATGTAAGGATTCTAGTTACATCAATAAGTCGTTTTAATTTGCTGAAGGCAGTTTTAACAAATTGCCATGACTTGCATACGGTTATCGTTGTAGACGATAACGTGGAGTTACCTAGCGTCAAGGGGCTAAACCTTATTCGTTGGCAAGAAGTTATAGCTGAAAAAACATCCTGCTATACACATCGCACGATCGATAGTGACATGGCTGCTATTCTCTATACATCAGGAAGTACAGGGAAGCCAAAAGGGGTAGTTCTCTCTCACCGTAATCTTGTCACGGGTGCAAAAAGTGTTTCTACTTATTTAAAAAATAACTCAGATGACCGGATTTTATCAGTATTACCGCTAAGCTTTGATTATGGATTAAGCCAGTTAACAACTGCATTTTACGTGGGTGCGACTTGTGTATTGATGAATTACTTGCTACCTCGTGACATTATGGATGAAGTAATCAAAGAGGATATTACTGGCCTGGCAGCAGTTCCCCCCCTGTGGATACAGCTTTCCCAGCTAAAATGGGAAGGCTTGACATCACTGCGTTATATTACCAACTCAGGTGGCGCAATGCCTAAAGCGACTTTAGATCAGCTTCGTGGCCTTTTTCCAAAAACAAGTATTTTCCTGATGTATGGCTTAACAGAAGCATTTCGCTCGACTTATTTGCCCCCTGAAGAGATTAATAAACGTCCTGATTCGATCGGGAAGGCCATACCCAATGTAGAGGTTTTAGTATTACGAGAAGATGGATCACAATGTGCGCCGGGTGAACCGGGTGAACTTGTACATCGAGGTCCTCTTGTTTCCATGGGCTATTGGAATGATGTGGAAAAGACATCAGCTTGTTTTAGACAATTGTCGCCTCGTCAAAGTGGTTTAACTATTCCTGAAATTGCTGTGTGGTCAGGAGACACAGTGCGAACGGATGAGGAAGGTTTTTTGTATTTCATTGGGCGTCGCGATGATATGATTAAAACTTCGGGTTATCGCGTTAGTCCTACGGAAATAGAGGAAATTATTTATTCAACCGAATTAGTTGCTGAGGTTGCTGCAGTAGGCGTCCCACATCCAGTATTGGGGCAGGCCATTGTGGTAGTAGTCGTTCCAAGGCAAGACGTAAATCTTAATGCTGATGTTTTATTGTCCGCTTGCAAGCAAGCGCTCCCTGCCTATATGTTACCTGCGCTAGTCGATATAAGAAAAAATAGCTTACTTCGTAATCCTAATGGGAAGATTGACCGTAAAAGTCTAGCTAATGAACTCCAACATTCATTTATAAATTAAGTATGGACTAGCGATGACAAATAATCGACCTAAGCATGCGTCTTTCGATCAGTTTCCGATACGCGATCATTGCATTCAGATCGGAGGTATGTCTCTTAATCGTTTAACTCAGCGTGTTGGGAGTACTCCTTATTTTGCTTATGACCGGAAACTGATTACTGAGCGTATTTTGTTTTTGCGCCAGTGCCTACCCAATAAAATAAAATTACATTATGCAATGAAAGCGAATCCAATGCCGGCAGTCGTTCAGCATATTGCAGGTTTGGTTGATGGTATTGATGTCGCTTCATTGGGAGAGATTAAGGTAGCACTAGATACAGGGATGTTACCGAGTAAAATGAGTTTTGCTGGGCCTGGAAAAAATGAACATGAGCTCTCCTGCGCAATTGCTGCTGGTATTGTGATTAATATTGAATCGGAGCTTGAGTTAGAGCGAATTGTAGCTCTTGCTGAGCGCTTAGGAATAACGCCTAAAGTAGCCGTTCGCATTAATCCTGATTTCGAACTGAAATCCTCAGGAATGAAAATGGGAGGAGGGCCTAAACAGTTTGGAATTGATGCTGAACGTGCCCCAATTGTACTTCGTCGAATTGTTGAATTCGGTATAGTATTTGAAGGGCTTCATATTTTTAGCGGCTCACAGAATCTTAAAGTAGAAGCAATCCAAGATGCGCATGAAAAAACACTTCAACTAGCAGTTAGGCTTGCGAAAGAATCTTCAGTTTCTATCCCTTCTCTTAACATGGGTGGAGGGTTTGGTATACCTTATTTTCCTGGGGAATCGCCGTTGAACCTTGTTGCTGTGGGTGAGAATCTACAGCATTTGCTGAACAAAATAGAGTCAGAACTTTCAGATACACAGTTTGTGATTGAGCTGGGTCGATATATCGTTGCCGAGGCAGGGATATATGTATGTCGGGTGTTAGATAAAAAAAATTCGAGGGGACAATTATTTTTAATTACCGATGGTGGCATGCATCACCATCTAGCAGCTTCAGGTAATTTTGGGCAAGTTATTCGAAAAAATTACCCAGTCACAGTTGGAACTAAGGCGGAAACCGCGGAGACTGAGGTGGTATCAGTTGTTGGTCCATTATGTACTCCGCTTGATTTGTTGGCAGATCAAATGGAATTACCCAAAGCAGAGATTGGTGATCTGATAGTGGTATTTCAATCAGGTGCTTATGGTTTGACAGCGAGCCCTATATCATTTCTCAGTCACCCCATACCCTTAGAGGTTCTGGTTTAGTCTACTTACTTCTCTAGATAAGCTCAGGCTTAAATTTCTATAACTATAAAAAGGAATCGATATGAGTGGAGTGTGTGGTTGGGTTGGTTATGGGCAATCAGTTGTTGAGAATCAACAGATTAGTGAATCGATGGCTCAAGTACTTACCCGGTTTGATCACAGTCGCTCGCAGATTTATGTCGATGAGAACTCATCTCTTGCAATCGCAGCAAGCGAACAACAACTTCATTACTTCCATAAAAATGACATTATCGTTGGAATATGGGGACATGCAAAATTTAATAATGATGAGTTGAATCAACTCATTCTCTCTCAGGGAATCGCTGGTGTTTTACTTGATCAGTGGGTGAACAATGGACCAAGTATTATTGAAAGCCTACTCGGGGAATTTATCTGTTGTCTTGTCAATGCTAAATCCCATGAAGTATTTATAGCCGTTGATCGAATGGGAACTCGCCCACTTTACTATCAAATTCTAGAAAATGGCCTACTATTTGGTACTTCGCTTGATGCGATGATGAGGCACCCACTTGCAAAAGACGAAATTAGCAATCAGGGTATTTATGACTATATTTATTTTCATATGGTGCCCGGTCCTAATACAATTTACCGTGAACCGAGACGCTTACTTCCTGGTGAATATATTTACTATAAGCATGGGACGCTTACGGTTGAACGTTATTGGAATGCGCAATTTAGAGAAAATGAGGTACAGTCGTTTAGTGAATTAAAACAAAGCTTTATTTCGTTGCTGCATACGAGTATGGAGGATGCAATTGCAGGTTACCAGCATGTGGGCGCATTCCTTAGTGGTGGAACGGATAGTTCGACAATTGCAGGTATGCTCCAAGAAGTTACGGGAAAGCCTGCTAAAACATTTTCTATCGGCTTTGATGCCCCGGGTTATGATGAAATGGATTATGCACGCATTGCTGCCCGGCATTTTTCGACGAATCATCATGAATATTATGTGACACCAGAAGATGTTGCATCGGCTATACCACAGGTTGCAGCTATTTTTGATCAACCTTTTGGGAATGCATCTGCTATACCCAGTTTTTATTGTGCTCAGATGGCAAAGAAAGATGGGATTGATCTGTTATTAGGTGGTGATGGTGGTGATGAGCTTTTTGGGGGTAATGTTCGCTATGCTAAGCAATACGTTTTTTCTTTATATGAAAGAATTCCTAGCGTTCTTCGGGAAAAAATAATTACACCATTTGCGCTATCAACCCTTGCTGGATCGAATATAAGCTTATTTCGGAAAATTCATAGCTACATTTCTCAAGCATCCATACCGATGCCACATCGTATGGAGACCTATAATTTACTCATTCGTTATGGTTATCAAGATGTTTTTACCGAAGATTTTTTATCAAATATTGATATAAACGAGCCTGCCTCACAAATTAATCAAACCTATCATAAAGCTGAGACAACCACACTTATCAATCGTATGCTAGCTTATGACTGGAAATATACATTAACAGATAATGATTTACCAAAAGTCACTAAAGCTTGTGAATTAGCGGCAGTAGATGTTGCCTATCCTTTTTTGAATAGCGAAATGGTTTCTTTTTCTGAGAGACTTAGACCTGAACTTAAGTTAAAGAAAACGAAACTACGTTATTTCTTTAAGGAAGCACTACGTGATTTCCTTCCGAAAGAGATTATTACTAAACAAAAGCATGGATTCGGATTGCCATTTGGAATTTGGCTCCAAGAAAATAAATTACTTCAAGCGCAAGCTGCAGACTGTTTGACAGATCTAAAAAAACGTCATATTTTCCGCGTCAATTTTATAGACAAAATTTTAAGTCAGTATCTGCATCAGCATGCGAGTTATCACGGAACAATGGTTTGGTTGCTTATGATGTTAGAATGCTGGTATAAGCAACGTTCTAGATAATCGTCTACTTCTGCTTTATTCTACCTATTAATCTGCGCATGTATCTATCAGGCTTTACATCCCAGCGCGCGACTTTATAATCTAGCGTAATTCACTTCTGTAATTCCATATCGATAAAACTTCTTTGCGTATAAAGTATGTACGTTTGGAGGTTTTCATGATATTTTTCAACTAATCAAAGACATATACTAACAGGTTAGTATGTTATGTAATTATTGTTATTTAATCTAAAGAATTATTTAGTTTAAGAAGGCAGAAGCTCACTTTGCTAATAATAATTAATTGAAATAAAGGTAAACCTAGAATCAATTCCAAACTTTAGGTCTACTAATGATTAGTACAATCTAGTTTCTTTAGATTACATTAACCCATTAATTTGGGAAGGATTATCATGAGCGATATTGCCGACGCTTTTCATGAATATTTTGAAATTGTGGTAGCGGATACCCTAGAATTAAAAAAAGAAGTGTATCGTCTGCGTTACCGAATCATGTGTTTAAATACGGGAATTTTTGATACTACGTTATATCCAGATGAGCTAGAAAAAGATGAATTCGATGACCATTCAATTCATATTTTGCTTCGTCATAAACCTTCTAACGCTTTTATGGGCACAGCGCGCTTAATCTTGTCTGACCCTTCTCCATTAGCAAATCGAGCTTTCCCAGTTGAACTGCATACACAGTTTTATCCCGCATTCTCTAATATGAATATCATTCGCGAACATACGGTCGAGATTTCTCGGTTTGCGATTCATAGCGATTTCTTTAGAAGGAAAGATGATTTTCGTTTCAGCGTTGACAAAGCTGCAAGCCAAGGTATTCGAAAAAATGAACGTAGAAGATTTCCACATCCCATGCTAGGGCTCGCTGTTGGCATCATTCAGCTATGTGCTAAGCATGATTTCTTTTTCTGGTTTTCTGCCATGGATCCGGCTTTAAATCGATTGCTGGGATTTTATGGAATGCAACTAAATCCAATTGGTCCAATTGTTGATTATTATGGTCCACGCCGACCTTATCATGTCTGTGTTATTGATGTTTTAGAACGAATGTATGTCAACTACCCAGAGGTATGGGAACTTGTAACCGACAATGGGCGGATTTGGCCTTCTGATCTACAATCAGTTCGAGAGCGGAATCAGCATATTTTGTTAGCGAGTAATGAAATGGTGACTTGTTAAGGTTCTATAGCCTATATGGTAGCGAGAAACCGTTTTAATTACTGCTATCGAATCGTCTCGCTATTCTTTTTTGTTTTTGGCGTGTCGTATTTTGCAACACACACTTACGCCAATGATTCCGTCGAAGCAGTAATTCATCCGAGTGTCGAATTAAAGAGTTATTCAAGAAATTCTTTACGCGCTGCGTTTGGAATGCGCCTAAAAACCTGGCCTAACGGCATGCCAGTCAGGGTTTTTGTTATGCCTGATGATGCTGTGTTGCATACCATCTTCACAAAAGAAAAGCTCAATATTTTTCCCTATCAGCTTAGAGCTGGGTGGGATAAATTAATTTTCTCAGGAACAGGGCAGGCTCCTTTCTTAGTAAGAACTGAAGAAGAAATGCGTGAACGTATATCCAGTACTCCTGGCGCGATTGGTTATTTAAAGAGAGCTAACATCGATGAAAGCATACATGTACTCAACATTGAATAAACAGTACTCAATATTCAATTATACAATGATGTGTAGACTCGCTTCCGTAGTCCTATTGCTTATTATTATGATGCAGGAGGGTATTGCACAGGATGTAAAAGGAATCCGAGTACATGGTTTTCTGAGCCAAGGCTATTTGAAATCAACAGGCAACAATGACGTATTTGGGAATAGCAGCGGAAATGGCAGTTTTGATTTTAGAGAAATAGGCGCTAACGCTTCTTATCGGCCATTGCCTAACTTACAATTTTCAGGGCAGTTGTTATCACGAAGTGCGGGTGAGGATAGTAAAGGCGGTATTCGTATTGACTATGGTTTTGTTGATTACACTGCAATAAGTACGGAGTCAATGGATTTTGGTATAAGGTTAGGTAGAACGAAAAACCCATTAGGATTTTATAACGATACGCGCGATGTACCATTTACACGCCCCAGCATTTTACTGCCGCAGTCGATCTATTTCGATCGCACTCGAAATTTAGGCTTGGCTTCTGATGGAGTTCAGTTGTATGGGGAATCGAGGAATAGTTGGGGGGATCTGAATGCACAATTCGGGGTTGTTTTTCCGCAAGCAGGTGATCGAAGTACCGAGTTTGCTATTCTGCAGGCAGATCGTCCTGGGAGTATCACGCCGCATTTATCCTATATTGGTCGCTTGATCTATGAATACGATGGTGGAAGAGTTAGGTTTGCCCTAAGTGGTGCTCAAGTCAATACGGGATATAATGCAGCTCAACAAAATGACACTTATTCGGGTCTAGGAACTTTTCAATTTACACCTATTATATTCTCTGCGCAGTACAATTCAGAACGTTGGAGTCTAACTTCAGAATATGCAATCCGCCATATCGAGCGGCAGGATTTTGTTGCCAGACCTGATTTGAATTTTACTGGGGAAAGCTACTATTTCCAAGGTATCTATCGTTTCTCTCCAAGCTGGGAAGGTGTGCTGCGCTATGATGCCTACTATGCAGATAGGACTGATCGAGACGGGAAGCAGTTTCTAATCGATAACAAAATTCCACCAGAATTGCAAGGAAATATTCCAGCCCATAGTCGATTTGCCAAAGATATCACAGTAGGGTTACGTTGGAATGTGACACCATCGATCATGCTGCGCGCTGAATATCATTATATCAATGGCACAGGCTGGATTTCTTCGTTGGATAATCGAGCGCCAAATGCTACTTTACAACGATTCCTGCCTGCTAATACTGATCAACATTGGAATTTGTTTGCGTTCCAAGCTTCATATCGTTTCTAGTAGTCAATATTATGAAGCTCAGTCATTTGGTGTCGCTCACTCGCCTCGACAAGGAGATCCATAAAACATTATCAAAATTCTTTAGCTTGAAATGGAAAATTTCATTGCTGAGTAGTTTGATTTTGCTGATTGTAGTTACGATGTTTAGCGTGATCAATTATCGAAGCCTCATTGATAACGTTGATTATCAGAGCAGTTTGCAATACCAACGCTATGTTACCGAAGTTGAGAATTTAATCGAGCAAACGTCGAATAATTCTCGCCAATTAATTAGGCTGATTCCTTTCTTGAAAGAAATGGATACTGCATTAGTGCTGCAAGATAGCGCTCAAATTACCCAAGCCTTTGAGCAACACTGGTCGTTATTTCAGTTACATAATGGCATCGAAACAATTCGGTTTTATGATCAGTCGGATCAACTGTTGGTTGGTTGGGATAACTTTGAAGAGGATTCGCAGCGTGATGCCCTCATATTAGAGCAGGTCCATGATGTCAATTCACAAGAATTACCGGCGAGTTTATTGATTTGTATCGAAATGTGTTTGCAATATACCATCGAGCCCTTATTGATTGATGGAGTTCGCGCCGGAGCGATTGTCATCGGCGCTTCATTAGCAGATGTTTTTCTGGGATTTAAACGAACATTCGGATCCGATATTGGATTGCTCTTGAAAATGAAGGCAGATGGCGTAGATATACAACAGAATGATGTCGAGTTTTCAAATTGGGGCGTGCGCTTAGCTGCACTGACGAATAGGGAAAAGAATTTAGAGATACTCCATCAAATAGCCCAATCACATCCTACTATTCAGGATCTTAGGGTAGGGATTCATACTGAATGGGATAATCGTCATCACCGAATCAAGCTACTTTCGTTGCGAGGCGTCAATGTATCGGATCGTGCTTATTTGGTTGTGCTTACAGATATTACGCCAACGATTCTTTCCATTCGAGATTCTACCTGGCGGATTATCATTATTGGATTAGTGGGATTGTTAGTATCCGAGCTCATATTATTTGCAATCCTTTCATTACCCCTTACGAGACTCAAGCATATTGTATTTACATTACCCCTTTTGGCAGGTGGAAGCTTTGGGATTTTTCGTGCTACGCTAGCTTCTGTTAGCCGGAAACGGTGGCTGAAAGATGAAGTAGATCTTCTATATGAAGCAGCCGTGGCGTTATCCCATAAGCTTGAGAAACTGGAGAATAAGGTCGCGTATCGTACCAAACTGCTTGTCCAACAGAGAGATGAGCTGAGTAAAGAAAAAGATTTTATCGCTCACCTATTGGATACCGCACAAGTTATCGTTCTAACCCAAAATGTTAGTGGAAAGATTCTCATGTTGAATGCGTATGGTGAACTGTTGATGCGCTATTCTAAAGAAGAAATTCAGACCAAGTATTTTCTTGAAGTTTTAGCGCCCGATAACGATCAACAATATAATCTTGTCAATTACCTTGAAGAAATTCGCCGTGGACATCGTGACCAGTTGCGGCATGAAGCGATGACCTTGTGTAATGATGGCTCAAAGCGCCATATCGTATGGCTGCATTCACGATTAACCTGGCAATCTGAAACAGATCCTTCGGTTTTATCGGTTGGTTTGGATATTACCGAATATAAGCGCGTTGAAGGACATCTTGCTTGGTTGGCCGACCATGATCCACTGACTAATTTATTTAATCGACGACGGTTTAGTGAAGAATTGGAGCAAATGCTGAGTTGGGCAGAAAGATATCAGCATCCAGGTGCTTTATTGTTTTTTGATCTCGATCGTTTTAAATATATTAATGATACCAGTGGACACCAAGCGGGCGATGCATTATTGAAGATGGTGGCTGAGATGCTGTCGCGCACGATTCGGACTGCTGATGTAACGGGTCGCTTGGGAGGGGACGAATTTGCAGTCATCTTGCCAGAAATTTCTGCAGGTGGAGCGATCGAAGTTGCAAAGAAAATTTTGTTGCGCTTGAGTGAAACGCAATTAAATGTCAATGGAAGAACCTACAAAATTGCTGCAAGTGTAGGGATAGCGCTTTTTCCTGAGCATGGGAAGAATGTGCACGATTTACTGGCTGCCGCTGACTTAGCTATGTATCAAGCTAAAGAAATTGGGCGAGGGACGTGGCATTTATTTTCAAATGATGACAAAACGCGGGAGCGGCTATATACACTGGTTCATTGGAAAGAAAAAATCGAGTATGCTAATTTATACGATCATTATTTACTCTATTTCCAACCGATCATGTCATTGCATGATCGAGCGATTACGCATTATGAAGTGTTACTGCGTATGCATGACAATGATGGCACAATTCATTCACCCGCTGCATTTATCGCAGCCGCTGAGCATACCGGACTGATCCATGCAATTGATCACATGGTTTTACGGAAAGCGATTACCCAGGTCGCCAAAATAAATAGTAAATCGACTAAACCGATTCGATTCTCCATCAATCTCTCGGCCCATGCATTCAACGACCCGGAATTATTACCGGTGATTCGGCATGAATTAACTTCATCGGGTGTAGATCCCACGTTACTATTTTTTGAAATAACAGAAACAGCGGCGTTAGATAACTTACCTGGAACGAGAAATCTACTTCGCGAGATAAAAAAATTGGGTTGTGGGTTTGTGCTTGATGATTTTGGCGTTGGATTTTCTTCGTTCTATTATTTACGAGAGCTACCGGTGGATGCCGTGAAAATTGATGGTTCTTTTATTCGGAATTTAGCGAATAATCCGGATGACCAGATTCTAGTGAGAGCCCTATGCAGTGTTGCAAAGGGTTTTGGAAAGAAAATTACTGCTGAGTTTGTAGAAAGTGAAGAAATTTTAATGCTGCTGGGAAAAATGGATGTGGACTATGCGCAAGGCTATCATGTTGGAAAGCCAGCGGCTGCTGAGGATATTTTCCGATTGTTCGAGGAAAACGAGATAAGTTAGACCTGGCTGCTAATCATTTTCTTTTCGAAAGAAAGCGATGAATCCACCCAGTGATAAACATAATCCAATAATCGTTAGAACTAAAGTATTACCATACTGAACATAAGGTGTAGCGCCTTTAAATCCCTGAGCTGTACCATGTAGCCCTTGTGTTACAAACATTTCGAGTTCTTGCACGATCTGGCCGCGTTCGTTGATGATCGCGGTTACTCCTGTATTGGTTGCACGAAGCATATAACGCCCTGTCTCCAATGCGCGCATTTGAGAAATTTGTAGGTGTTGCCGCGGGCCAATCGAGCGGCCAAACCAGGCATCATTACTGACATTCACTAATATCGAAGCTTGTGGAAGTTGTAAGATGATTTCCTCACCGAATACATCTTCATAGCAAATATTAATAGCTACTTTTTGCCCAGCCAAATCTAATGGTTGTTGATCGAGCGAACCACGAGAGAAATCGGATAACGGAATATTTAATACCTGAATAATCCAACCAAACAAGGGTTTAAAAGGTATAAATTCCCCAAAAGGGACTAAATGATGTTTCCGGTACCGTTGTTCAGGAGAACTACCCATGCTAAACATCGAGTTGTAATATTCATTGCGAGCGATCGAATGGGGCACCGTTTCTGCAAAGCCAATTAAAACATCGCCTTGATTTTGCTTGGCATGATCACTCAATAGCGTTAAATAATCCGTAGGGACATCTTCATAAAATAATGGAATTGATATTTCGGGGGTGACGATCAAGCGACTGTTGCTTTCAAGTACCAAGTCTGCATAAGTATTCATCGTGCTAACGAGGTGATCTTCTCGCCATTTGAGATCTTGCGAGATATTACCTTGCAGTAAGCTAACGGTTATCGGGCTACCTTCAGGATCGACCCACTGATAATGTTGTAATCCATAGCCACTGACCCATATTCCACCCAATATCCATAGATAATGGTTTAGATTCTTTTGTTTTGGCCAAGCGATATATAAAGCAATGCTGAATACCAATAATAACGAAATACCGTAAACGCCAAGGATAGGCGCATAACCAATTAAGGGGCTTGCGGGGACTTGTGAATAACCTAGAGTCAACCAAGGAAATCC
>ERZ724526.265-NODE-265-length-31004-cov-5.400142_pt1 | contig 31004 bp, 28 predicted proteins | sample MGYA00376059_ERZ724526 | MGnify/ENA primary metagenome ERZ724526 (study PRJEB28724, sample SAMN07190883) | activated sludge metagenome | isolation source: activated sludge of sewage treatment plant in Hong Hong | place: Hong Kong | collected 2016-03-17 ...
TACTCGGAAAACAATCAGTTCTCTTTCTTCATTCATTCTTTCTTGATAGTCATGAAAACGACTGCTCGCATTGACGACACCCGAACCTGAAATTTTCTGGAACAAGTCAGTTACGGCAGATTCCAGTCCAAAATTTTTCAAAGTGGGTGGCATCAGATTATGGCTGATATTGCGAACGAGCATTATGGTTTCGTCAATAATCTGCCGGGTTTGCAATATGGATTGCAACAGAGCGGCTTTATCCTGATTAATAAGGTTTTCGTTGAGGTAAAGCCGGGCAGTAGCCAAAAGTGGGCCGGCATCATCATGCAAATCCGCAGCCAGGCGTTGTCTTTCTTCCTCTTGAAGCCGAATAGAAGCGTTCAGCAGTATTTTCTGATGGTCGGCTTCCATTTGTTCTATTTGTTTATTATGCCCTTCTACTTTGCGTTGATGAAGCAACATAAAAATAATAATACCACCCACCAAAATAAACATACACAAAGTACCCAATATGAGAACGATTGTAGGAGATGGTGCGGTGGATTGCAAAAAAAACATAGGAAGGTTAGTTTCGGAGATTTAGGTGATATCTAAATAGGGTGCTGGTCTTATTTCCTCATGTACCTCTTTTTTGAAACCGGCTTTTGAAAAAATAATTAGGGATATTCCAAATAATACATTTTTAATTATTTCAACTATGTAGGTCATTTTGCCAAAGGCCAAAACTTCTTCTCTGCTTAATGAATCAATTAATATATAAAAAAAGAAAGAGCCACATAAGTAAATCAAAATTCCAATATTTATCCAAAAACAATAATGTTTTGAGAATTGTGTTCTTGAATCTTTAAGTAGTTCAAGTAAGAAAGAAATAATATATGAGGCAATAAGAATTGTTTCAATTCCAATTGGAATAGTATCTAACCTTAATATTTTGTAAGATGAAACATAGATAACTTGGAAAACGATAAACAAGAGGCTGAAGAAAAGTATTATTTTTTTGGTTTTCTGAGATCTAATATTAAAATAAAGAATCGTACTAAAAATTAAATACTCGAAAGTTGTGTAAAATGTTTGATAGTATTTTATTTTATCTAAAGGGAAAGCTTCAAAGAAGAAAAGAAAAAGAAAGCAGAAAATTCCGTAAACCCCTAATAATAGAGGTATTATACTAAACTTCTTATTTAGAAATAAAATAAGATAGCATACTGGCAAAAGCAAGTATGAAAAAGATACTATAAAATATAAAAGTTTTTCTATTGCTTTGGATTTTGTCCAAAAATAGAAAAACTTTTAAAGAATTAAAATGAATTTCTCTGAAGATTATTCTTCAGTGAAATCAATGTAAATAGGATCTAAAACCCAAGCTCTTGAAACTTTTTTCATAACAGTAACGTTTTTAAGGCCTTATTAAAAAATAATTCTCACATAAATATCAAAAAGATGTTTTTTTTATGCAATTAATGAAATTCAAGCAGTCACCCATTTTTTTGCCTAAAGCATTGTAAATTATACAAATATGCCTAAAACTTGAGACTAAAACTAGGGAAAATACTCGTAGATTCACCCTCTATATTGCGTAAAAATACCAAAGGTAAAAGCGTATGTTTTCTGTAAATATTACTAATTATTAACAGGTGTGGATAAGCCTAAGATTCAAGAAATCCTAAAAATAAAAACGGAGTTTTTAGATTATGCGAGTGCAAAGCTATTTTTCTGAATTTACATTGATGTTTATAATGAAAAGTTGATTGACATAGGGTTCAGCAGGGTCTTTGCATGGATTTGGAAATCTTGTTCAGGACGGTTTGTGTAAGGACATTGGATGCAACGGGTGCCGGCTTCTGCCAATCAACTTGAACAAAAATAGAATCGGTATAAAGCTTTTACAAGAGCAATATTTCGCGGTTTTTAATCTATGGTATTTACATGCTCAATCGTATTCATACGAATGCTACTTGTTTATTTACGTCTTCTGAACTGAAAAATTACTAATGTCATCTTTTATTTATAAACTTGAACTTTTAAATAAGATGTTGTTTAATGGTCAAAATCAATTCCTTTGGTGTTTATTCAATACTTTTATTGAAATTGTTTATTGTCATCCACATTTGATTCAAAAATATTTTTATTATGAAAATTGCTTTTCACGGCGCAGCCAGAACGGTTACAGGAAGCAAACATCTGCTTACCATTAAAAACGGAAAAAAGATATTATTAGACTGCGGTATGTTTCAGGGATTGGGTAAAGAAACAGAAGAACTAAATCGCAGTTTTGGTTTTAACCCACAAGAAATTGATGTTATGGTGCTCTCCCATGCACATATCGATCATTCGGGGCTTATACCCAGGCTCGTAGCTGAAGGCTTCAAAGGAAAAATTTATTGCAACCCCGCTACCCGGGCATTAACAACTATACTACTAAAAGATTCAGCCGAAATTCAGGAAAATGAAACAAAGTTTATCAATAAAAGAAGAGCAAAAGAAGACATTCCTTATGAGAAACCTTTGTACACGATTGAAGATGTAAATAAAGCTTTACCACTATTAACTGAAGTTGACTATAAAGACTGGTTTGAAATAATGGAAGGCGTAAAGGTTATGTTTACGGATGCGGGCCATATTATAGGCAGTACCTGTGTGCACCTGAAAATTAATGAAAACGGTAAAGAACAGATGTTGACTTTTAGTGGCGATGTGGGGCGATATCGTGATGTTATTTTAAAGTCGCCGGAAACATTCCCTCAGTCGGATTTTATTATTATGGAATCTACCTATGGCAATAAACTACATGATGATGCTACCACTACACCTGATATGCTGCTGGAATGGATTGAAAAAACCTGCCTGAAGAAAAAGGGCAAACTCATAATGCCGGCATTTAGTGTAGGCAGAACACAGGAGTTATTGTTTTTTCTAAATCAACTGGAGCTGGAAAACAGATTGCCCGACCTTACCTATTATGTAGATAGCCCACTGAGCATTGAAGCTACTGAAGTAGTAAAAAGTTATCCTCAATATTTTAATAAGAAGATTCAAAAAATAATGCAATCGGACAAAGACCCTTTTACCTTCAAAGGGTTGCGTTATGTGCAAACAGTAGAGCAGTCAAAGGAGTTAAACTACATCAATGGCCCCATGGTTATTATTTCGGCCAGCGGCATGGCCGATGCAGGTAGAGTAAAACACCATATCAGTAACAATATTGAAAACAGCAGGAATACAATTTTACTTACAGGCTACTGCGAACCACACTCCCTGGGTGGCCGACTGATGGCCGGCGCAAAAGAAGTTACCATTTTTGGAATTCTACATGAAGTGAATGCAGAAATTGGTGCTATCAGAAGCATGAGTGCACATGGCGATTATGAAGACCTTAGCCAATGGCTGGCCTGCCAGGATCCAAAACAAGTGAAAAAACTTTTTCTCGTACATGGTGAATATGATGTACAACTGGATTTTAAAAAATGGCTTGTTAAAAAAGGATTTGCTGATATAGAAATTCCGGAACAGCATTTTGAAATTGGGCTTACCTGACCATTTTATTACAAAATCTGTTATTCATTTTACATTTCATTAATAAACCCAACGCCTGCTTGCTCGTTCATAAAAATGAATGATAAAAAAAGGAGGCGTTATGAAATCAAGATTTAAAACCTGGGCTTATCCAATCTTAATTTTTTGTATTGCCGGATGTGGGCCCACGGCACATGTTGAAAAAGACAAAACAGCGGACTTTAATAGTTACAAAACTTTTGCTTGGACAACCCATAAGAAAAAAGCAATTGACTTAACTGAGCAAAAAATAAGAGCCGCTGTAAATACCGAACTGGAAAAGCAAACCGGCTGGAAGCAGGTAACCCATAATCCGGATATATTATTGAGTTATGATGTGTTGGTAGAAAAATCGGTACAACAAAATACAAATCCTGTTTATTCAAGGCCCTATACCAGATTAGTTTATAACCCATACAGGAAACATTATACTACCATTTATTTTCCCGCTCAATTTATAGGATACGAAAAAGATTCCTATCCTATCAAAGAAGGAACGCTTACCATTTCTATGTTGGATACAAAGACCGATAAAATGATATGGCAGGGATGGGCTACTGATGAAGTTAACAACAGAAACCTTACTACAAACGAAATTGAAAATAGTGTTCGTAGCATTTTTAGAAAGTTTGATGTTGCCAAAAAATAATTAATCACAGGACGGTTTCGAACAGCCCCGGTGCAATCGTCGGGGCATTTTTGTTATAAAAAAAGCCCCCTGTCTAAAGGGAGCTTAAGTACCGGGGAGCAGACTTGAACTGCCGACCTCAGGGTTATGAATCCTGTGCTCTAACCAGCTGAGCTACCCCGGCATTTTGGGCGGCAAAAATAACCATTTATGCCTTATGGCTGAAATCAAATTTTGATTTTCAGAACCTGAATTTTACCTTTTTTTGAAAATGCTAAACTGAGGCAGCTGCTGATACATTAGTGTCTTGCAAAACTTTCCCCGGATATACCAATAATGCTTGTTCCAAGCAGTCCATTGCAGCATCAATAGCTTCTACATTCAGTACATAAGCCAGCCTTACTTCGTTTTTTCCCAATCCCGGAGTGCCATAAAAACCTGTAGCAGGTGCCAGCATTACAGTTTGATTTTTATAAGAAAAACTTTCGAGTAACCATTGGCAAAATTTATCGGCATCATCAATCGGTAGTTTTGCAATTGCATAAAATGCACCGCCCGGATTTGGGCAAAATACACCCGGCATTTTATTCAATCGACTCACTAATTTGTCTCTTCTTTTTAGGTATTCAGCCTTCGGCGCATCAAAATAACTGGCCGGTAAATCAACCGCTGCTTCACCCATTATTTGTGCCAGACCGGGAGGGCTCAATCTTGCCTGCGCAAATTTCATAGCCGAATTATATACTTCTTTGTTTTTGGTTACAAATGCTCCCAACCTTGCACCACAGGCACTATATCTTTTTGAAATCGTATCCATCAACACTACATGATCTTCAAGCCCACTCAGGTGCATGGCACTTACATATTCTCCATCATAACAAAACTCACGATAAGCCTCATCGCTGAAGAGATAAAGGTTGTGTTTTAAACAAATTTGTTTTAATGCCTCCATTTCCTCACGACTGTACAAAAAGCCGGTAGGGTTGTTTGGACTACAAATAATAATTGCCTTTGTTTTATTGGTAATTACTTTTTCAAAATCAGAAATAGGAGGTAATGCAAACCCATTTTCTATATGAGAAGTAATAGGAACAACGCTTACACCTGCTGCACAGGCAAAACCATTGTAGTTTGCATAAAAGGGTTCTGGAATGATAACTTCATCACCGGGATTGAGACAGGTAAAAAAGCCAAACATAATGGCTTCACTGCCTCCGGTGGTAATTATGATTTGCTCTGCAGTAACATCAATACCAACGCTTTTATAATATTGAACAAGTTTTTTGCGATAGCTTTCATTACCGGCGCTGTGGCTGTATTCAAGCACTTTTATATCAGCATTACGTACTGCATCAAGTATAGCAGGTGGTGTCTCAATATCCGGTTGGCCAATATTGAGATGAAATACTTTGATACCTTTTTGTTTGGCCGCCTCTGCATAAGGCACCAGCTTTCTGATGGGTGAAGGTGGCATAAGTTGGCCACGTTGTGAAATGTTTAGCATGGGGCAAAGTTATTTGAGAATTGCTAAAGTTTGTAACTTATTAAACAATTCATTTCTGACAGAAAGGAATTTTGAGAAAGCAAGTTTACTATTTGTATATTGCTGTTATGAAATCGCTTATTCTTTCTTTTTTACTGTCATTATCTGTCATTTTAAATGCTCAAATCAAGCCGTTCAGATTTGCATTTGTATCTGATGTGCATATCGGATCTCCAAACGGCTCATCGGAAGAAGACCTGAGAAGAACTGTTAGAGATATTAATAGTTTAAAAGACGTTTCATTTGTAGTACTTACAGGAGATATAACTGAGTTTGGTACAAATAAAGAAATAAAGCTTGCAAAGCAAATATTGGACAGCTTACAAATTCCCTGGTACATCATTCCCGGCAATCATGATGTAGGCTGGAGCGAAAGCGGCGGTGTCATGTTTAAAACGGTATTTGGAAATGATAAATTCAATTTTACATACAATGGAATTACTTTTTTAGGCTGCGCATCCGGCCCTTATGTAAGAATGAGTGATGGCCATATACCCAGAGATGCAGTAAACTGGCTGGATACTACTTTGAAAAATTTGAAAAAAGGCCAGCCAATTATTTTCTTAAACCATTATCCTATTGATAATAGTCTGGATAACTGGTATGAAGTAACCGACAGACTAAGAAAATTTAATACATCGGCCATTCTTTGCGGACATGGCCATGCCAACAAGGCTTTTAATTTTGAAGATATTCCCGGTGTAATGGGAAGGTCAAATCTTCGTGCTAAACAAGATGAAGGCGGTTATAATCTTGTAGATGTTACCCATGATTCCATTTTGTTTACTACCAGAAAACCGGTTTCGGGGCAAGAAAAAACATGGACCGGGATTAAAATTAATAAAGATGGATACGATCAAAATAAAAAATTTGCAAGACCTGATTATTCCGTCAATAAGAAATATAAACGTGTAAAAGAAACTTGGACATTTTCTTCAGATGCAAATATTATTTCCACTCCTGCCGCTAATGATGATATGGTTTTTGTTGGAAATCAAAATGGGGCAATGTGTGCATTTGATTTAAATAATGGAAAATTGTTATGGAAGTTTCAAACGGAAGGTGCAATATTTTCTTCACCTGCTATAAGTAATGATAAACTAATCTTTGGCTCCGGCGATTCAAATGTTTATTGTCTGAATACCAACAACGGAACTTTAATTTGGAAATACACTACAGGTGCTTCTGTTTTAGGTTCTCCGGTTATTAATGGCGATACAGTTTTTATCGGCGGCAGCGATCATTCTTTTCTGGCATTGAATAAAAATACAGGAAACAAAATCTGGAAGTTTGATGGATTGGAAGGACCTGTGGTCAGCACTCCTGTTTTGTATGAGGATAAACTCATCTTTGGTGCATGGGACAGAAACCTGTATGCAGTAAATCGCATTAGCGGCCAGTTAATTTGGAAATGGAGTAACGGCTCCCCGGTTAGAAATTTTTCACCTGCATCCTGCATTCCTGTTATTTCAAATGATGCTGTGTTTATTATGGCTCCGGACAGGGTCACCAGCGCTATTGATGCACAAACAGGTCGTACACTTTGGCGAAGCAAGGATGGAAACATACGAGAGTCTATTGGCATTTCTGAAAATGGAAAATGGATTTACGGAAAAAGTATGCAGGATTCAATTGTGGCATTTGCAGCAAACAGGGAACCGCAAACTGCTGCATGGAAGATGAATGTTGGTTTTGGATACGAACATGTACCATCTATGTTGATTGAAAAAGACGGACTGTTGTTTTTTGGTACTAAAAACGGAGTAGTTTATTGCATAAATCCTGAAAAACAAAAAATTGTATGGGCTCATAAGATTGATAATTCAATGGTGAACACGGTACATGTGCTTAGCAGTAAAAAAATATTATTGGCTACTATGGATGGAAAATTATCATTGCTTCAAGTTGTGAAATAATTATCAGAAGCTGAATGGCTGCAATGTTTGATACTCTTATTTATTCCTTTTCTTTGTACTATGATCACTTCAATAAATGATTTCAAGAATCCTTTTTTTATTGGTATAGCTGGCAGCGGCATGAGTGCAATTGCACAATACCTGAAAGGGATTGGTAAAAACGTGTCGGGCAGTGATCGGTTTTTTGTAGTCGGCGAATACAATGAAACAAAAGAAAAATTGGAACAGGAAGGGATAGCCTGTTTTCCACAGAACGGGGATGGCATTCTTGCTGAGACCGATCTTATCGTAGCATCTACTGCAATTGAAGACACGGTTGTAGAAATACAAAAGGCAAAGCAATTGTGTATTCCTATTTTGAAGAGGTCTGAATTGCTGGCGATTATTGCATCAAGCAAAAAAACAATTGCAGTAGGAGGCACCAGTGGCAAAAGCACAACCAGTGCCATGGTATATGAGGTTTTAGAATATGCGGGACTAAAACCGGGCATCATCAGCGGAGCAGGACTTACTTCTTTGATAAAAAAAGGAAAAATTGGAAATGCCATAGCCGGCCATGGCGATTGGCTGGTGATAGAAGCAGACGAGAGTGATGGTTCTATAGTGCAGTATAAACCCGAAATAGGATTGTTGTTGAATATTGATAAAGACCATCAGGAGATAGATGAACTGATTCGCATATTCGGAATTTTTAAAAACAACTCACGCATATTTGTTACAAATCAAAGTCATTCACTTGCAAAACAATTTTCACAAAATATAAAACTGGATTTTGCAACCGAGGAAAATATAAATGCAGGATATGTAGCTGACGGTTTTTATCAAAATGGTTTTGCCATTCAGTTTAAAGTGAATGGAGTTGATTTTACTTTGCAAAGCCCCGGGCGGCATAATATGGAAAATGCAGTGGCTGCAGTTGCTGTTGCGAACAATATTGGTGTTAGCCTTGAAACTTGTGCAGCCGCATTGAAAAACTATGAAGGAATTTATCGACGCAATCAGATTTATGGACAAAAACATGGCGTAATTTTGATTGATGATTATGCACACAATCCCGTAAAATGCGCAGCAGCCATCAATGCTAATAAGCCAATAGCACCTAAGCTTATTGCCTGGTTTCAGCCACATGGATACAAACCGACTAAATTTTTGAGAGAAGATTTTGTAAAGGAAATTGCCGCTGCACTGCGCGACGATGATGAAATATGGATGAGCGAAATTTTTTATGCAGGGGGCACGGCTGTTAAGGATATTTCAGCGGCCGATTTAATTAATGATATAAGACAACTTGGGAAAAAGGCATTTTTTGTAGAACACAGAAATGATTTTCTTAATTCAGCAAGGCCACATTTCACCGATGATTGTGTTTTGCTGCTTATGGGAGCCAGAGATCCTTCATTGGAAAGTTTTGCAAAACAGGTATGGGATAATTTGTAACTTTAATAGTGAAAAATATTTTATGATTAGCGAAAGAGATAAAAAATTTTTGGAAAGAGCAATAGCGCTTTCACGCAAGGGCATGAGTGGTGGTAAAGGCGGCCCTTTTGGTTGTGTGGTAGTGCAAGGAGATGAGATAGTAGGTGAGGGCTGCAATGAAGTAACCTCTTCAAACGATCCTACGGCACATGCAGAAGTAGTGGCGATTCGAAATGCTTGTAATAAACTCAACCGTTTTCAATTGAACGACTGTGAAATTTTTACAAGTTGCGAACCTTGCCCAATGTGTCTGGGAGCTATTTACTGGGCAAGGCCCAAACGAGTGGTATATGCCAATACAAAAGACGATGCGGCTGCAATAGATTTTGATGATGATTTCATTTATACGGAGATAGCAACCCCCATGTCTGACAGGAAAATCCCATTCATACACGAACCGCATCCTGAGGCAAAAAAAGTTTTTGAAGATTGGAAGCATTGGGAAGGCAAAACGAAATACTGATTACTTGCTCAGCAAGCGATGAATGACAATATAGGAAAGCACAATCAGCAGTATGATTATCAGAACAGAAATGTAAAGCCAGGGTTGGTCTTTCAATTTCATTTTTTCTTTTAGCTTTTTCTTTTTTTCTGTTTTCTTCTTTAGATCCCGGTTGAGCATATCCACCATGTACTGTATCTGTTCTTTGTCTTTAATTGCATCAAGGCCTTCTACAGCGTCATTTTCAAAGTCATCATTCATCAGCTTTGATTCCACTTCATGCTTTTGCGCTTCCGATAGCTTGCCTTGCAGGTAAAGCAACAGTGTTTCCTGATCAATATCGGTTGATAAATTGGATAATATGTCTTTTAAATTTTGAGACATGAATTATTTGTGTTCTTTTAGTTTTCTTTCTATCAGTATTTTTAAATTCCTTTTTCCGTTTTGAATATGGCTTTTTACCTGCAACATACTATATCCTGTTGCTTCACTCACTTGCTGATAACTCATTTTTTGCAGGTAAAACAAAGTTACACATTGTTGTTGCTCGGCATTTAATTCCTTTAACGATTCATTCATTAGCTCGTAGGCTTTGTCATTTTGTAGCAAAGCAGATTTATCAGCTTCTTCCTGTTGGTTGGTATCGATCATCCGATCTGAAATGGGAGTAGTTGTTTTCCCGTGTTGATCACGCAGCCGCATCAAACAATGGTTTTTGGCCACCATATAAAGCCAGGATTTGAAATATTCCACTTTATACTTGTGCAATTCCTGTATCACTTTCAAAAAAATTTGTTGCACACTGTCTTTCGCTTCTTCCTCATTTTTCAAATATTTCATACATACACCCAGTAGCAATAGCGTATAACGCTGCAATAATATGCCCAGCCACTCATTATTATGATCGCTATAAAACCGGGCAAGCAGTTCCTGGTCAGGTATATGGTCGTAAGTGTCCGACTTCACGGGTGAAAAATAATCAATTGTTATTAATCAGATGCAAAACAAAGTGGATTCAATAAGTATTGGAATTATTTTTTATTTTGACACAAAATTTTAGAATGCAAAGTGCAATGGTAACAGTGGCTGCCGCCTCGATTAGAAAAAAAGCATCGCATACTTCCGAAATGGTAAATCAGCTTTTATACGGAGAAGTAGTGAGCATAATAAAAACAAAGGATGAGATATGGGTAAAAGTTCGCAGCATACACGATGCTTATGAGGGCTGGGTGCAAAGATTGATGTTGCGGGAGCAAATACAATCAGATTCAAAGGAGTATGACATTTTTGCTGTGGCTGATTTATTTGCCGGTTTACAAAACAAGGATCAATCCTTACAAGTGCCTGCGGGGTCATTGATATCCGGCAATGATGTTTTTGGAAAGCAAAAACAGGAGATGAAGATAAAAGGCAATTTGATAAACATCAGCAAACAAAATCCTTCAGTGGCTTTATTAAAACAAATAGCAATGCCTTGGGTGCATGTTCCTTATCTCTGGGGTGGACGTACGCCTATGGGTATTGATTGTAGCGGACTGGTGCAGGTTATTTATCGGTTGATGGGCATAGCACTGCCCCGGGATGCATGGCAACAGGCTCAGTCTGGCTTACCCATTCGCAATCTTTCAGAAATAAGAGCCGGCGATCTTGCTTTTTTTGAACGCAATAAAAAAATAACGCATGTAGGAATTATTTTACCGGGAAGGAAAATGATACATGCATCCGGAAAAGTGAAAGTAGATAAAGTAGAGGGAAGTAATATAATAGACGCAATAACCGGAAAAAAAATACTAAGGATTAAAAAAATTGTAAGATTGTTTTGATTAATCCATGATTATAAATGAGCTAAAAAGAAGTCTGACGGAAAGGCGCCAGCTGGCCTTGTCCTGATAATATTTACCAAGTGATAAAACAAAATTCAGATAAGGTAAGTTCATCCTTTCGGGAATCGGAAATTTATTTTCAGCTATTGCCCGATTGAAATGAAAAGGAATGAAAAATGAAGATTTCCTCGGGTCTTTTTTCTTCAGACTTGTTGATGGCGATTCACTAAGACATTTTATAAAATCAGATCTAAGCTGATTAAAAATTGAAAGAAGTTGTTTGTAGCTTTCTTTACTTCCTTCGCCCAATAATATTACTTCCATGGTAAGCGAAATGTCTTGCGGTGGGCTTTCATGCCCTATTCTCTTTTTGGGTTGACTTTCTCTTATTTGATATTCAACTTTTCCTGCCGCACTGCCAAAAGGATTAAAGGATGTGGTAAACCCTCTAAAATAGAATAAAGTATCTTTTGATTTTGGAATAATGGTATCTATTGTGCAACCTGTGTATTCCACTAACTCATTGATTAAATTTATCAAAGGTTTTGAGTCAGGCAATGTACCGAAGAAATGATAAGGATACCGGGAAGCAATGCTGTCGCAATTAGATTGTGAGAAACCGGATGATACATACGAAAACAAGAAGAAAGCCAGCAGAAATTTTCTCATAACCGTATTAGAAAATACTTTTTATCCATTTAAAGAAAGCTGAATCCCATCCCATTATTTTAAATCCGCTGTAAAATAAAATCACAACAAAAATTTTCTTCATTAAATTCTGGTCAATGACAATGGCCAGTTTGCCACCCAAAAAAGCGCCAATAAAAAAACTACTGCTGATGAGACCTACTACTTTCAGATCAATAGGTGTGCCATCAGCTTTGCATTTATAGTAGTACGTAATAGCAGCTAAAATTCCGGCAGGTAAGGTAAGTACTGCCAGTGAAGTGCCTTGCGCCTGATGTTGGGTATAACCCATAAAGAATACAAGTGCAGGAACCAAAATGATACCGCCACCAACGCCTACCAGCCCGCTTAACATACCGGCAGCAAGCCCTATCAGCAAGGCTGCAATAATTATCTCTGTTGTCATAGATTTTTTTTGGAGTGGGTTCAAGGGATTATTTTTTAAAAGTTTGCTTATACAAATCAATTGCATCATTAATTATTCGGAGGGCAGTTGCCCTGTCTTGAAAATTGTCAATCATCACTTTTTTATTTTCCAATACTTTGTATTGTTCAAAAAAATTTCTGAGTTCGGCTAAAAAATGTGAGGGCAATTCCTCCATTGATTTAATGTGATTAACCGAAGGGTCGTTAACCGCTACCGCAATTATTTTATCATCTTGTTTACCGGCATCAATCATCTGCATATTGCCAATAACCGCAGTTTCTATCAAACAAAGCGGTTGTATGGATTGAGAACAAATAATCAAAATATCCAGCGGGTCGCCATCATAGCCCAGGGTTTGTGGTATAAAACCGTAATTAACCGGATAGTGAAAAGAAGAATAAATTACTCGATCAAGTTTAAGAAGTCCTGTTGTTTTGTCCACTTCGTATTTAGCCCTTGAGCCTTGTGGTATTTCTACCAATCCGTTGATTTGTGCTGGTGCTTTATCACCATAAGAAGCGCCATGCCAGGGATGTAGTACAGCAGTCATTTTTGTATCCTCATTTGAAATTAAGTATTCAAATTTATCTAATCAGTTTCATACCTGCATAAGTAGCTGCTAAACCCACCAGCACACTTCCTGCCATATACAGAAAAAATAATCCTGCTCTTTGTTCTTTCAGCAGCCCGATACTTTCCAGTGTAAAAGAAGAAAAAGTGGTGAAGCCACCACAAATGCCTGTCATTAAAAAAAGTTTCCATTGTTCATTAGTTTCAAAAGACCTGAAGCTGATGCCCCAGATAATGCCAATGACAAAACATCCAATAATATTTACTGCAAATGTACCCCATGGAAAATGATGTGGATAGTAATGGCTTACCCATCGCTGGCAAATATAGCGTGCAATACTACCCAGCCCACCGCCTACACCTACTAATAGAATATTTTTTATCATCAATTATTTCAAGCTATCCGATTGAGGAATGTTTTTTATTAAAGTATCCATATCATGTTGATATAAATATTTAAGATCTACCAACCAGCTATTATTCTTCTTAACAATTTTTAAAGAATCGTGATTATTTTTATAGGAATTGGAATAAATAAAAATTGTAGTAGAGTCATTAACCGGCTGTACTTTGATAATATTTATAGAAGCCAGGCGATAACCGGCTTTTGTGTCAAGGTCCAGTCTTTGATAATTTCGTTCGGCCACTTCCAGAAAATTAGAATTTGTAGAATCGGTCAACATTAGTTTTTTAGCTTCATTGTATTTGCCATCTAGTGCAGCTCTAATAAATTTACTGGCTACATTTACGTCATCATCTGCATCTGTAGATTTATTATTGGCGGAGCAGGAAGATAGTACAAGGGCTGTAAGGATGTATAGTGAAATGAAAGTTCTAATCATTTTACAAAGTAAGTAATTTATTTAATAAGCATATTAAACAAAAAGACCCGCACATCCGGCAGGTCTTTTTGAAATAAAATGTTGTCAGGCTATTATTATTGTTTCGCCTTTTCCAATTCTTTCATTAATTCTTTTGCTTTTTCCAGATCTTCCGGCTTTATGTTTTTCAGCATATCCTTTGCTTTCTCCATAGCGTCAGTCAATGAGTCCATGCTGGGCAACTTATCCAGATCGGTATTGTTACCGGTGCTATCGGTTGATGTTCCGTTAGTCGAAGGCATGTCGCCCTGCTGTCCTGCCTGGTCCATTCCCATTTTCATTAATGTGCCCATGCTAAAATCAACTTTCCATTCGCCACCTTCTTTTACCAATGGAAACTCAAATGGTTCTTTTCCTTTTGCAGGATTGGTAACGGATACGGTAGCTTTATCGCCATCAATTTTGGCATCGCCAAATGTCATTTTCTTGAAATCCTCTGTCGGGTCTTTTTCTTCTGCGCCACCCATTCCTTTCATTTTTTCCGCTGCTTCCATTCCTTTTTTCATCATATCCAAAGTGCCCTTGCTGTCTTTTGTTGCAAGCTTAGCAGCACCATCAATATCTTTTTTAGACATTCTTTCAAAAAAGGTAGTAAGTACTGTTTTAGGATCGTTGGCAACGCTATCCTTGCCTTTACATCCTATAAAAATTGGAGTAGCAAATGCAACCAGTAAGAAAAACCCAAAGATTTTTTTCATAATCATTTTTTTTGTTGAAGTATTGGTTTGAGTTGCAAAAGTATTATTTGCTTTTCTATTTATGGAAATTTTCTTTTGATACTAGCTTTGCATTTTTATAAAGGAAAAGATCGTCCGTAGTTACACCAAAGGGTAATGTGTCTGTATTGACATAGGGTACCCATTTGCCAACCGTTGCCCGGTTCAAAGATTTATATACGAACTCGGCGCAGTACATGCGATCGTCGGATTTAAAATTGAAGTACAAATCAAACTTCAATTCATTTTTATAATATTGATGCACAATATCTGAGAGATTCCGAATTTGTACACTGTCCAGCGGATATCGCCAGGCACCTATTGCATTGTTTTCGGTTGGATTTGCAAAACTGTCAATTGCTTGGCGCATCAACTTCTGGCTTGGGTTGTAAACACCTCCAAGCGCATGATATACATAAGGAATGTTGTTTTCAACAAGTACAACTCCACAATGTGAATAGGATGTATCAGTTCGGTTAAAACTTCTGGCAGCTCGGCTTACATCATCGTTGCCACTTCTAAAAATGAGGTCACCGCTGTGGAGCAAATTTTTTAAACTGTCAATTTTTTGAAAAGCGGATTTCAGATATACTTTATCTGTAGTAGTTGTATCTTGATTTTGACGGCATGCTGCAAAAAATAAAAACAGGGATAAAAAAAACCCAAATTTTCTTTTCATCCCTGCAAGGTAAAGATTTCTATGATGCGCCATATATTATTGAGGAAGCACCCATGCCCATGGCAAATTATTTCTTCTCTTGCTCTTTGTTTTCCTTTTCGTGTTCTTTGGTATAAGCTTTAAGAATATGCTTCACTAAGCGGTGGCGTACCACATCTTCTTCATCTAGTTCAATATGAGCAATTCCATCTATATTTTTTAAAATTCTTACCGCCGTTACCAATCCGCTGCGTTGGTTGCGGGGCAAATCAACCTGTGTCATATCACCGGTAATAATCGCTTTTGCATTTGCGCCAATTCGGGTCAGAAACATTTTCAATTGAAGGTCGGTAGCGTTTTGTGCTTCATCCAAAATGATAAAGGCATTGTCAAGTGTACGACCACGCATATAAGCCAGTGGCGCTATTTCAATTGTGCGGGTAGTCATATAATAACCGAGTTTGTCGGCGGGTATCATATCATCCAGCGCATCGTATAACGGACGCAGGTAAGGATCAATTTTTTCTTTAAGATCTCCGGGAAGAAAGCCCAAGCTTTCTCCTGCCTCTACTGCAGGCCGGGTGAGAATTATTTTTTTTACTTGCTTATTTTTTAATGCTCTTACTGCCAGTGCAACAGCCGTATAAGTTTTACCTGTTCCCGCTGGGCCTATTGCAAATACAATATCATTTTTTTCTGCTTCAGCTGCCAGCTTTTTTTGGTTGGCGGTACGAGCCCTTACCGATTTTCCGTTGGGTCCAAAAACCAAAACTTCACTAGGGTTACGTTCTGTAAAATGGTCGACGGTTTCGGTATCATCGCCACCCAGCACTTGTTCAAAATAATTTTCACTCATGTGGCCATTGCGCTCCAGATAAGAAACGATCAATTCAATTTTTTCCCGGGCCGATTCAATATGCTCGGGGGCGCCACTTAGTTTCAGTTGTGTGCCACGGGAGAGGATTTTGAGAAGGGGGAATTTCTTTTTTAAAATGTCAAGTTTGCCGTTGTTTACTCCAAAAAATTCAATAGGGTTTACGGTTTCAAGGTTAATAATTGTGTCTGTCAATTCTCTTATGTTTGGTTTCAAAAAGCCGGCGAAGGGTGGTACCGGATTTATTTTTCCGAAGAATTTCTTCGGAGCGTCATCCCATTCAATTTGGGAAGCTTCACCCTCACTGTTCAATATTAATTACGAATTTGGATACTTCCTATAGATAATTATTCACAGTTGTGGATACCATTTTGCTGTACATCTAATATTTTATGTATGAATTTTTTTTATCCATATATGATTGGAATTAGTGATTGCTGATTTCTTCAATGTTGATTCCTGAGAAACGAGCTTTAGTTGATTTTTGTCAATTAATACTTTAAAGAATTTGCTCCTTGTTAAGTATTTCAAAAGATTGCAAAAAACATTATGTAAAACCACTAAGAAGTACAAATTTTGCTACAGGTTTAGCCGCCTGACTAATTGATGAATAAACATTTTTTTCTTTTACTCCTTTTAATACTGCTGTCAGCCCTTTCGTATGGGCAGCTTTACAAACTTTCAGGAATTGTAACCGACAAAAATAAAGATCAACTAGCCCTTGCCAGCGTTGAAATTAAAGAACTGAAAAAGGGTACGATTAGCAAAGATGATGGCAGCTTTAATTTTTTTCTTGAAAGAGGAAAATACACACTGGTTGTAAGTATGATGGGCTATCAACCTATTGTGCGTACGGTTTATATCAATAATGAAGATGTGGTAGAAAATGTGACCATGGAAGAGAGTGAGTCTTCCACCTTGGGCGAAGTAATTGTAAAAGCTAAAATAAGGGACAGAGCAGAAGAATTGATAAGAAACGTGGTTCGTACGAAGGGAAGTATTCTGGATGCAATTGGTTCCTATTCATTCAATGCATATATCAAAGCATTTCAATTAGATTCGGGTATTACTAAAAAGAAACTTGACGATACGTTGCTATCAAATATAGATTTTTCAGGAATGGGGCTTACAGAGATTGCGCTACATGTAGATAAAAACACAAATGGTGAAATGAAGGAAGAAAGAATGGGTGTAAGCAAAAGAGGAGAATCTGAAAACCTGTTTTATTTGACAGCCACCGATGGCGATTTTTATTTATATGGAAATTTGATAAATACACCACCGGTTTCAAAAATTCCTTTTATCTCACCACTCAGTAATGCAGGATTGATTGCTTACCGATTTAAAACGCTAAGTATTGACCGTACGATTAAACCAAAAGTATATACCATTGCCATCAGGCCACGACAGTTGAGTAATGCAGTAATTGAAGGAGAAATAAAAATACAGGACAGCACCTGGAATGTACTAAGCGCTGAATATCGACTTCCACCTGCTCACATGCCCGAGTATGATTTTATGGAGGTAAAACAAGAGTACGAAAAAGTGGGCGACACGGCCCGAATGATCAGCAGGCAACAATTTATTTACTATACTAAAACCAAAAAAGGAAAACTGTATGGTGAAACGACTGTGAACTACACAAACTACGAGCTAAAGAAAAATTTTAAAAAAGGATTTTTTGGCAACGAGGTAAGCACTACTTCCATTCAGGCTTATGAGAAAGACTCTGTTTTTTGGAAATCGGTAAGAAAAGAACCCTTATCAAAGCAACAAGCGTTGTACGCAAAATACCAGGATAGTGTGTATGCCTATCAGCATAGCGAGGCATATCTTGATTCTATGGACAGGATATTGAATAAAATCACCTGGAAGAAGATGTTGATTTTTGGTCAAATCTTTAATGATCATAAGAAAGAACGCATGTGGATACTGCCTCCCATCACATCATTAATTCAACCCATTTCATTTGGCGGTGCCCGCATACATCTTTCGGGTGCATATAGAAAAACATATCCCAACAGGAAAACGCTTTCAATGGAAGCCGATTTGAGTTATGGATTTCGAAATAAGGATGTAAATGGAATGGTAAGTGTGGAACGGCTGTACAATCCGTTTAACCGCGGAAAGTTTAAAATAAGTGCGGGCAGAAATTTTGAATTTATTTATGCCGGCGATGCCTGGGTAAATGTGTTGAAGCGTAGTAATATTTATTTAAACAATGTGGTAGAGATAGGGCATGAGCTACAAATATTTAATGGCGTTCATTTGTTTAATAACTTGCAAGTAGCATTGCGCCGTTCGGTAGCGCATTACAAAGTGGGAACCAATACGAACAGTATTTTTGGAATACACAATGAGCCGGCCATCGATTTTGAATCCTACAACGCTACTTACAATGAAGTGAAATTATACTTAACCCCCAAGTTGAAATACATAAGAGATGCAAGAGAAAAAATCTTTTTGGGATCCAAGTGGCCTACTTTTTATGGCATTTGGCGAAAGGGTGTACCCAAACTATTTAATAGCGAAATAGATTTTGACTATCTGGAAATTGGGTTGATACAAACCATCAATTTTGGGGTGCTGGGCAATACTTCTTATATTGTAAAGTCAGGTGATTTTTTGAATACGAAAGATTTGCGAGTGATTGACTATCGATATATGCGTCGTGGTGATCCTTTGTTATTTCAAAATCCGCAGAAATCTTTTCAGGCTTTAGATTCTACTTTTCCTGTTTTCAAAAGATATTATCAGGGAAATATTGTACATGAGTTCAATGGTTTTTTGGTAAACAAAATTCCGTTTATGAAAAAATTGAAACTGACAGAAATAGCCGGTGGCGGTTTTTTGATAGCACCCGAAAGAAATTTGAAATATCTTGAATTTTTTACCGGATTGGAAAGAGTATTTAAATGGCCATTCAATCCTTTGGCAAGGGTGAAGTTGGGTATTTATATTGTAGGCTCCGTTGCCAATAAATTTAATAATCCGGTGCAGTTTAAAATTGGATTGACAACCTGGGACCGTTTTAAAAATGCGTGGCGGTAATAACAATATTTTGGACTGAAGCCACTATTTATTTATCACCATCTTGCTACAATCTTGAAATTAATCAACCTGGGTGTAAGCCTGTTGGGCAATAAGTAAACTGTATTTGAAAAATCTTTAATGAAAAGGTAGGAAATGGTATTGGCACGGTCAATGATATTGAATACCTCCAGGCTTGCCCATATAGAATTAAAATTGCGGAATGGAGAATGACTGCGGCGCCGGCTTCGGTCTTCTTCTAATAATAAAGCACTAAAACCTACATCGCACCTGATGTAGGGTTCAATAACAGCTCCATTACGATACTTTACAGCATTGGGAATATTATATGGCATATTCGTGCCATATAAAAGATTGATGTATGCTTTAAAATTTTTATTGGTTGCCAAATAGTCGGAAGCATACAATCCGAAGGTAATTCTTCTGTCAGTGGGTCGGCGAAGCCAGCCTACATCATACCGTACACTATCAACCGGCACCTGGTCGGTACTTTGTGCCGTGATGAATTCGCCAGCAGCATTTTTATATCGGAAATAATGGTCGCCTTGTAGGTCTTCTGCTGTTTTCATAATGCCGATGCTAACCCAGCTTTCAGCATCCTGTACCAGCTCACCATGTAAACGCATTTCTACTCCAGCGGCATAGGCCTTAGCCATATTTTCGCCAAAATACCGTACCCGAACATTGTCAATATCATAAGGCACTACATCAGTCATGTTTTTATAATAGGCTTCAGTAGTCCATCGCATAGGTCGACCGCCAATGCCTATAAAGTTGTAATCGAATCCTGCAACAGCTTGCCAGCTCTTCTGCGATTTTAATTTTGTATTTACGGTGCCATCATATCTTCTTAACTCTCTGTAAAATGGCGGTTGATTATATATACCAACGGCGGTTCGAAAAACAATATCGGACTTCCATCTTGGTTTCCAACTGGCACCCAGACGCGGAGCAATTAAAAATTCATTGTTCAATGTATTATAATTGAACCTTGCACCAAGGGTAAGTGTTGCTGAGCGGCTGGAGTCTTTGCCCAGCAAAATATTGTCTTGTATAAACCCAGAAAATTTATTGATATCGAGCTGTGCGTTTGATTTTATCGCTTTGCTTAGTTGGAGCATATTGGGCTGATAAGGCAATGCATAGCCTGCAGAGTCTTGAAATTCCCATTCGTTCAATTTGTCTTTGATGTGGGTATTGTCAAATCCCAAGCCCCATTGAATTGCATGTTTACCCGCATCATAATATCCTTTGTGCGAAATATTCCAATTGGTAATATTCAAATTATTTCTTGCCCAGTTTTGAAACACACCTGCTCCCAGCGGATTGATGATAAGACCATAAGTGGCATTGCGTTTATCAAAGTCTCTTTCGCCAAAAAGATAAGCGCCGGTGATATCAATATTTTCTGCTTCATTATTTTGAAAACGGGAAACCAGCCATTTCAATTTCAAACGACGATTCACAGTATTCGTCAATGAGAAACCTGTCATTCCGGTTTGATAAGCATCTTTTTCGCGGCCATCAAAATTGATGTCAACTCCAATGGTTGCACTGAAAAAAGGAGAAAATACAGAAGACGTTAACTGGCTGTATTCCGGAATCAAAGTGAATTTTGTTTTTGAAATATTTGCCAGCAATTCTGCATTCCATTTTGGCGACAACTGATAAGTAAACAATGCCTGAATGTCTGATGATGAGGGAACATAGTTGCCTTTTGTGTCCTGCCTGCTCAACAGATTTTTATTGCTCCGGTTTCTGGCACCCACGAGATAGGTAAACTTAGCATTTTTAGAAGCACCTTCTAAATGAACCCCTTGTTCCAGTATGCTGACATAGGCAGAGCCACCAAAACTTTTTGGTTTCTTGTATTGAATATCCAATACACTACTCATTTTATCACCGTACTTTGCCTGAAATCCACCATTGTAGAAATTAATATTTCTGACCATTTCGGGATTAATAAAACTCAGTCCTTCTTGTTGTCCACTTCTTACCAAGTAAGGACGAAAAATTTCAAAATCATTTACATAAATCAGGTTCTCATCAAAACTGCCCCCACGTACCGAATATTGAGAAGTGAGTTCGTTATTGCTGCCAACAAATATTTTAATAATGCTTTCAACGCCGGTAACTGCCGAAGGCAGATTGAGTACTGTTTTTGGATTGGGCCGAATAAGTCCTGCTTCTCTTCTGTCTCGTTGATCGGTAACGACTACCGGTGTGAGTGTGGTTTCGCCTTTTTCTAACCGAATCGTTACTGTTTCTTCTTCACCTTCGTTGAGCAGAAAATTTTTTTGCTCACCTCTGCGTCCTGTGTAGGTAAATATCAATGCAAATGCTTTATTGGCAACCACGCTCATCCGGAAAAATCCTGAATCGTTAGTTACAATTCCTTTAGACTGTCCTAAAATGATGATCGAAACGCCTGATAAAGGTTTTTCATTATCATCAACTACTTTGCCTGAAACGTAAGCAATTTTTTTCTGCGCAAAAGAAAAAATGGTAAACAGTAAGCCGCAGCTTAGTATAAGTATTTTCCGGTAGGTTGTCTTCATAAAAGGAATCCGGAACAAGATACGATTTATATATTTTTCAATTTTGAAATTGTGTCTTTGGGATGGGCTGATTTAAAAACTGTATTTCCCGCCACCAGTACATCAGCTCCGGCGGCTACAATGGATGGCGCATTTTCGAGTGTAACGCCACCGTCAATTTCAATCAGTACATTAAGATTTCTTTCGTCTATCATGGAACGCAGTTGCTTTATTTTGGTCAATGTATGATCAATAAATTTTTGCCCGCCAAAACCCGGATTAACGCTCATCATACAAACCAGATCAATGTCACCCAATATATCACGCAACTCACTTACCGGTGTATGCGGATTAATGGCTACACCTGCTTTCATACCCAAAGATTTTATTTGTTGTATGTTTCTATGCAAGTGACGACAGGCTTCTATGTGTACAGATAAATGATCGGCACCGGCGTTTTTAAATTGTTCGGCATATTTTTCAGGTTCTTCAATCATCAAATGCACATCACAAACCTTTGTAGTTGCTTTTCTGAAATATTCAACAATCATGGGGCCAAAGCTGATATTGGGAACAAAGCGGCCATCCATTATATCCAGATGATACCAATCGGCACTGCTTTCATTCAGCATATTACAATCAGCCTGCAAGTTTAAAAAATTTGCAGAAAGCAGGGAAGGAGCAATCAGTGGCATGATGAATAATTTGGCTGCAATTTACAGTGAGATTTATTTTATTCAGTATTTTAATTTTCCTGTTTCTTATTTTGATAATCTGTCCATTGCCTCTTTGGCTTCTGTAAATGTTTTATCCAGCTCAAAAGCTCTGCGATAATTAACGGATGCATTGGGCAAGTCGCCCATTGCTTCTTTGCATTTGCCAACCCAAAAATAGGCATCAGGAAAAGTGGATTTGATAGATGCTGCCAGTTCTGCTGTTTTCAATGCTTCGCTGTATTTTTTTTCGTTGTATTGAATTTTTGCTTTTTCAATATAAGCGTTCAGAAACTGATAGTTTTTTTGAATGGATAAATTGTATTGTTCAATGGCTTTTACATTTTCATTTTTATTGGAGTAGAAAATGCCTTTGAGATAATATGGTTCGGCATACAAGCCCAGCGTGTCAACCCTTATTAATGAGTCGCACAAGGCTAGCACTTTGGGGTTTTCGGTTTCGGCGTATTGATTGGCCAGCGCATAATTCAATTCTAAATCGTAAGGCGTAAGTGCATAAGCCTGTTCCAGCAGTTTAATAGATTCGGAAGCTTGGTCATTATGAAAAAGTAAATCTGCTTTTAATTTCAATACATCTACCTGATGGGGGGCCGTTGCCAACATGCGGTCGCAGGCTTGAATGGCTGAATCGGTTTCGCCTTTGGCTTGATAGGCTTTGGCTAATGTAAGTTGTAGCATCAGGCTGTTGGGCAATATCTTTAAAGCATCAGCTAAAAAAACTAAAGCAGAATCCGGTTTTGATTCTAATAAAAGATTGCTGATGCCCATTGCATATCTCTCATCTTTTTTCAACAACCAGGCTTTTTGAAAATCGGCCAAAGCCGGTTCGAGATAATTATTTGTGTTTAAAAGCACGGCTCTTTTAAAATAAAGCAAATCCATGTTTGGCTCATCTTGTATGCTATCGGTAAGGCCGGAAAAAGGAGGTTGGCTCAGCAAATCTGCATAAGGAGACTGTGGCGAACTGTTATCATTACAACTGCTGATTATAGCCAATAGAAAGAGCAGCGATGTTAATATTTTTGCGCCGGTTTTACAGAAAATTGTCATGCATCAAATGTAAAGTAAATAAAAACCGTAGAGATGACATTTGCCTGACAAAACAAGAATTTAACGAAAATATCTTTGCGCACTTTATAAAATTTGAATTATGAACCGTTTTTTAGTATTGCTTTTGTCAGTAGCCGCTATTGCAATTTTTAATTCCTGTACTACGCAGGCATCGGCAAAACAATCTGTTGTTGCATCAAACGACACGATACTTTATCCCGAAGAAAAACATTTGGCCAATGTACAGCAGTTGACTTTTGGCGGCGATAATGCCGAAGCTTATTTTAGTTATGATGGCAAATGGATTATTTTTCAAAGAACCAGTGTTAAAAGTGGAGTTCCTTGCGATCAGATGTTTATAGGAAAACTTCCAAAGCCCGGAAAAAAATTTGAATATAAAATGGTGAGTACGGGTAAGGGCAGAGCTACCTGTGGTGCTTTTACAAAAGATGGCAAACATGTAATTTATGCTTCTACTCATTTAGGTGCTGATACTTGCCCGCCTGTACCCGATAGAAAAAAATATGGCAATCGCTATATATGGCCTTTGTATGATAGCTACGATATTTTTATGGTCGACCTGAATGGTAAAATTGTAAAACAACTTACCCATTCAAAAGGATATGATGCAGAAGCCACACTAAGTCCTGATGGAACAAAAATGATTTATACCAGCGATAAGGATGGCGATTTGGAATTGTATGTTATGGATCTTGAATCAGGGAAAGAAGTAAGAATAACACATGAATTAGGATATGATGGTGGTGCATGGTTTAGCCCCGATGGCAAAAAAATAATTTGGCGGGCCAGCCGTCCCAAGACAGAAGCTGCAATCAAAGAATATAAAGAATTATTGGCCGAAGATATGGTAGCGCCTACCAATATGGAAGTATATGTAGCCAATGCCGATGGAAGCAATGTAAGTCAGGTAACTAGTTTTGGTCAAGCCAATTGGGCACCTAGTTTTTTCCCGGATAGTAAGCGAATCATTTTTGCAAGCAATCAGGAGTACAAGCGAGGATTTCCTTTTAATCTTTATGCAATCAATGAAGATGGAAGCGGATTTGAGAAAATTACTCACGAAAAAATATTTGATGCTTTCCCTATGTTTTCTCCTAACGGAAAGAAAATAATTTTCTGTAGCAACCGAAATAATGGGGGTACGCATGATACCAATATTTTTCTGGCAGATTGGGTAGATTAATCGCCTCAGTTGAAAATCATGTTGTAGATTTGAGTTTTAAATAACTGATTATGGAAACCGGAATGTTGCATTTACATAATATCCTGAGATGGGTCATTATTGTATTATTGTTGGTTACAATCTATCAGGCATTTGCTAAGAAGCAAGCCATAAAAAGCAGCAGTCTTTGGCTGATGATAACGGCTCATACCATGTTGCTGATTGGTTTGTATCAGTTATTGCTGGGTCGTTATGGAATATTAAATACATCACTACCTGAAGGAGTAAGCCTGATGAAAAGCTCTTTTTTCCGATTTTATTGGGTGGAGCATCCCTTGTTGATGTTTGCTGCTATTGCACTAATAACAGTAGCCAGAGGTCGTGCAAAAGTTTTGAATTATAAAAGTGCAGGATGGTTGTTGCTTTCCGCACTCATTTTTATTATTGTGGCTGTGCCTTGGCCGTTCAGAGGCGAAAGTATTGGCAGGCATTTATTCCCCGGCATGTAAATAAAGACTATTTGAAATTGAAATTTTCTCAATTGTGAGAAAATCAATACGGTTGTTTTCAGATTTATTGCTGAGACTATACTATGTAAACTGCACCTTCCAATGCCAGCTCAGTATTGGGAAATACTTCTCTCGCTTCTTGCTCAAATTCATGTAAAGTATCGTACTTGCTGCTAAAATGTCCAATCAATAACTTTTTTACATTCGCTTTTAGAGCAATCTGTGCTGCTTGTTTGGTGGTAGAATGAAATCTGCTTTCTGCTCTTTCACGGAGGTTGTCGAGATAGGTGGTTTCATGATAAATCAAATCTGCATCGGCAATATGTGGAATTAATGATTCGTCATATTTTGTATCGGCACAAAAAGCATATTTTTTCCCGGCTTCATTGGCTTCCGTTACCCAATCGTTTTTAATTATTTCTCCGGCTTTATTGGTGTAATCTTCACCATGCTTCAGTCTTTCATAAAAAGCTGTTGGAATTTCATAAGATCTGGCTTTTTCGGGTATTAATTTTCTTAAAGATTTTTTTTCCTGAAATGAAAAGCCATAACATTCAATACGGTGATTAGTTCTGAAACATTTTATGGATAATTTATCTGTATCCACTAAAGTTGCAGGTTGGCTAATGGTGTGTATGTATAAGTTGTAAGGGAGCTTTGTATCGGCAACTTTTAGTTGTATTTCTATTATTTCTTTGAGCGGTGAAGGGCCGTAAACATGTAAATCCTGTTGGTGGCTCAATAGTCCAAAACTGTTTATAAGCCCAATCAATCCGAAATAATGATCGCCGTGAAGATGAGAAATAAAAATATGTGATATTTTGCTGCGTCGGATTTTGTAATTGATCATTTGAATCTGGGTGCCTTCGCCACAATCTACCAGATAATTAGCACCATCAATGGTTACTACCTGACTGGTAGGATGCCTGTCAAATGCAGGTACGGCAGAATTATTGCCCAATATAGTAACAGCAAACATGAATCAGCCGGTTTTTGGTGAATGTGTTTTGTAAAGACCGTAGTAAAATTAAAATAGCTGCATTGCGTTATTATCCATTTAGATCATCTTCACCAAAAATTTCTCTCTCCATTTCCTCCATTTGTACAATGTCCCAGGCTTCACTTTCGGTGGGTGTTACATTCATCAGTTCCAGCAATTCATTTTCGTCCAAAAACTGCTCAACCTGTGGTTGCAAATTGCAAATAACAAATGAAGAACCATTTTCATAGAATTGCTGTTGGATTTGCACTAATTTTTCGGCAGCCGGAAGCTCTATTGCCGAAACTGAGTCTAAGTTCATAACCACATTTTTAACTTCTTCTTGCAAAAATGCGAGAATCTGAACAGCCATATCGTCAGCAATTGAGGCAGATATTTGGGATTCGGATAATGTAATGACATGAAATTTCTCTTTGGTATCTGATTTGATTAACATGAATTGAAGGTTTTGATGGTTTTAATATTTGTGTAAAAAAGTGAAATAATGAAATGTTATACAACTTAAATTATCAACAATCCGTTTATAATTGTAAGACTATTGAAACCAAATTTATTCATTAATATTGTGCTACAACCAATTATCTAAACATGGATAATAATTTTTCAACTCAGGTAAAAGAGATTATTTCTTACAGCAGAGAAGAAGCCCTAAGGTTGGGTAATGATTTTATTGGTACCGAACATTTATTGCTGGGGCTGATCAGGGAAGGAGAAAATACGGCTATACGAATCCTAAAAAGTTTTAATGTGGACTTGTACGAGCTACGCAAAGAAGTAGAACAGGCCGTTAAAGACAAAACGGGTAAGAATATTGCCAACATCAACAGTTTGCCGCTTACCAAGCAGGCTGAAAAAGTAATACGAGTTACCGTGCTTGAGTCCAAGGCGCTTAAAAGTGCAACGGTAGAAACTGAGCATCTTTTGCTTTCAATTCTTAAGAATAAAGAAAATATTGCGACGCAAATTTTAAATCAGTTTGATGTGGATTATGATTTATTCCGTCAGGAGCTGGGCATTGCAAAGCCAAATGATCCCCGTGCCGAGTTTTCTGATGAGAATGAAGATGATTTTGATGAAGAAAAAAAATACGCACAATCAAAGGGTGGAAGCAAGCAAGCCGGTGCTGCCAAAAGTAAAACGCCGGTATTGGACAATTTTGGACGTGATATTACCAAGCTGGCAGAAATGGGAGCGCTGGATCCCATTGTAGGTCGTGAATCGGAAATTGAAAGAGTTTCGCAAATACTTTCCCGTCGCAAAAAGAACAACCCCATTCTTATTGGTGAGCCCGGTGTGGGTAAAACCGCCATTGTGGAGGGCCTTGCATTGCGTATTGTTCAAAGAAAAGTATCAAGGGTTTTGTTTGACAAAAGAGTTATTTCCCTTGATCTGGCTGCCCTGGTAGCAGGAACAAAATACCGTGGACAATTTGAAGAAAGGATGAAAGCCATTATGAATGAGCTTGAAAAAAATCGTGATGTCATTCTTTTTATAGATGAACTGCATACCATAGTAGGTGCCGGCGGCGCCAGTGGTTCATTAGATGCCAGCAATATTTTTAAACCGGCATTAGCTCGTGGCGAACTGCAATGTATCGGTGCATCAACGCTGGATGAGTATCGTATGTATATTGAAAAAGATGGCGCTCTCGATCGTCGATTCCAAAACGTAATTATTGATCCGCCCAGTGTAGATGATACGATTCAGATATTAAATAATATTAAATCAAAATATGAAGAATATCACAATGTGAATTATGATAACGAAGCGATTGATGCATGTGTAAAACTGAGCGATCGATATATTACCGACAGGTTGTTGCCTGATAAAGCAATAGATGTAATGGATGAAGTAGGTGCCCGGGTGCATTTAAAAAATATTAATGTACCACAGAACATAGTTGATCTGGAACAAAAGATTGAAGATGTAAAGAATGAAAAAAACAGAGTAGTCAAAAGTCAGAAGTTTGAAGAAGCGGCATCATTGCGTGATACCGAGAAAAGATTACAAGAAGATCTGGAAAAAGCAAAAGCACAATGGGAAGAAGAAAGTAAACATAAGCGTTTCCCAATTGGAGAAGAAGATATTGCCGAAGTAATCAGTATGATGACCGGCATACCCGTGAAGCGGATGGTACAGGCAGAAACCGAAAAGCTGCGCAAAATGGCTGCCGATATGAAGGATATGGTGATTGGACAGGATGAGGCCATTTCTAAGGTGGTAAAAGCAATACAACGCAATCGTGTAGGATTGAAAGATCCCAAAAAGCCTATTGGCACTTTTATCTTTCTGGGCCCTACCGGTGTAGGAAAAACAGAACTTGCCCGTGCATTGGCCCGTTATATGTTTGATAGCGAGGAAGCCCTCATTCGTATTGACATGAGTGAGTATATGGAAAAGTTTACAGTAAGTCGATTGATAGGAGCCCCCCCCGGATATGTAGGATATGAAGAAGGCGGACAACTTACCGAAAGAGTACGTCGCAAGCCTTACAGCGTTATACTTTTAGATGAAATTGAAAAAGCACATCCTGATATATATAATATTTTGTTGCAGGTGCTGGATGATGGCCAGTTGACAGACGGACTGGGTCGCAAGGTGGATTTTAAAAACACATTAATCATCATGACATCCAATATTGGGGTAAGGCAGTTGAAGGATTTTGGAAGTGGTGTAGGCTTTACAACCACAGCCCGGCTTGAAAATGAAGATGAAGCTAACAAAGCCGTAATTGAAAAAGCTTTGAAAAAAACTTTTTCACCGGAGTTTTTGAACAGGATAGATGATGTTGTCATCTTTAACAGTCTTTCAAAAGAAAATATTTTCAATATAATTGATATTTTAATGAAAGGCGTTACCAAGCGGTTGGCCAATCTGGGCTTTAGTCTGGAACTTTCCGAATCTGCCAAATCATTTCTGGCCGATAAAGGATATGATCAGCAGTTTGGTGCCCGTCCACTGCATCGGGCTATACAGAAATATCTGGAAGATCCTTTAGCCGAAGAAATTCTGAATATGAATGTAAAGCAGGGAGATGTATTAATAGCTGATGCGGATTCGGAAAATAGTAAACTTTTCTTTTCGTTGAAGTCAAAATCTGAAGAAAAATCTCAAGCCTGAAATAAAAATAATAAATAAGCAAAAGGAGTGTTTGTTTACAGGCACTCCTTTTACTTTTGCAACAGGTATGAGTAAGAAAATTATAATCACCATTGATGGATGGAGTAGCTGTGGTAAAAGTACTTTGGCAAAGCAACTTGCCAAAAAACTGGATTACTTGTATGTGGACAGTGGAGCGATGTACCGTGCTATTACGCTTTATTTTTTGAGAAACAACGTTGATCTGGATGAAAAGAAAGAAATTAAAGATGCTTTAAAGCAAATCAATCTGGAATTTGTTGTTAATGATAAAAGCCGGTTAAGTGAAATGCACCTCAATGGCGAAAATGTTGAGTATGTGATAAGAGATTTACTAGTGGCAGAAAAAGTAAGTGATGTGGCTGCGTTAAAAGAAGTAAGAGAATTTGCGGTAGCACAGCAGCAAAAAATGGGAGCGAAAAAAGGTATCGTAATGGATGGCAGAGACATTGGAACCACCGTTTTTCCCAATGCCGAACTAAAAATTTTTATGACAGCTGATATTGCGGTAAGAGTGGAGCGGAGATTTAAAGAATTGTTTGAAAAAAATCCAAATATTACCATTGAAGAAGTAAAGAACAATCTGGAAATGCGTGATTATATTGACTCCAACAGAGAAGTAAGCCCGCTAAGAAAAGCGGCAGATGCAAGGGTATTGGATAATACGCAACTTACAGAAAAACAACAGTTTGATACTGCTATGGATTGGGTTCATGAAAGGGTGAAAAATATATAAGCTAATTATCTTGCAAATTTCAAATATCGAAATTACTTTTGTCTTTCTAAAGAGCTACACGTTATCCATTTTCCTCTATTAAGACCTTTTTTTGAATATCCCGCTTGAATGACTAATTCTAAGTCCTTCCTATTTTGAATGCCCAGGAAATCAAACCTTGAATCATCACTAAGTCGTGGATGAAATGATTCATCATAAAATGTTGCGTTAGCAACGATTATTTTAACAAAAAATTCTTGAGCATGAAAAAAATTTCTTTACTTGTCCTGACTGCTGTACTTATTACGGCATCCGCCGCTGCCCAAATATCCTTTGGTAGCAGCAGTTCAAACTCATCAACATCCGCTAGCTTAAACATTAGCAAACCCTCCGGCGTTTCGGAAGGGGATGTGATGATTGTTAATATTGTTCAACGCAATAATGGAACAACTGCTCCATCTTTAGCAGGATGGACGCCTATTTCAAATGGTGTTATTGATGGAGGCTCTACCATGGGAGCTTTACTCTATAAAGTTGCCGGAGCCTCTGAGCCGGCAAGTTATACATTTGCTTTAGGTACAGGAGCCAACAATAATGTGGGCACAATTGCTTCATTTTCGGGAGTTGATGTGTCAGGCCCTACACCATTTGATACACCTCCAGGAAGTTTATCTTTAAGTAATAGTAGTAGTTCAACTGCTACTGCGGCGGGGATTTCTACAAATTCGCCAAATGCTGCGGTTGTAATGTTTGCAATGCTCAATGATAATAAGTCTATGTCTAGTTGGAGTACAACAAGCCCTGGTTCGCTAACTGAAATTTATGAGGATCAATACAATGGTTCTGGTAACAATGATTTAACAGTAGGTGCTGCTATGCAAATAAAATCATCTAATGGACCCACTGGTTATG
>ERZ724526.267-NODE-267-length-30935-cov-5.156380_pt1 | contig 30935 bp, 12 predicted proteins | sample MGYA00376059_ERZ724526 | MGnify/ENA primary metagenome ERZ724526 (study PRJEB28724, sample SAMN07190883) | activated sludge metagenome | isolation source: activated sludge of sewage treatment plant in Hong Hong | place: Hong Kong | collected 2016-03-17 ...
CGCACCCTCCGGCAAATCGTGGTGTACATCGCCGGCAAAGCCGGGGCGCCGTCGCAAGTGGCCGCTCCTGCAGCAACGCCCCCTCCGGCGAATACAATGCAGCAACCGGCTGCTCCCCCTCCTCCGGTCGCACAGCCGGCAACGGGTATCGATCAATCCAGAATCGAGACGACCCTGTTGTCCGTCATCGCTGAAAAAACCGGCTACCCTGCCGAAATGCTGGAAATGGGCATGGATATGGAGGCTGACCTCGGCATTGACTCCATCAAACGTGTCGAAATTTTCGGCGCCATGACCGCCGCACATCCCGAAGTGCAGGGCATCAACCCGCAGGAACTCGCCGAATTGCGCACCCTCCAGCAGATCGTGGTGTACATCGCCGGCAAGGCAGGTGCAGTGTCGGAGGTGACTGGCGGAAAAAAGTAACAAGCGGGACAATGGAGGCGTCGCCTGCTCCCGGTATTACAGAATATGCCGGGGGAGCATACCCCAATGTCCCGCGCTCGATGGTAGCCCTGCGCTACCTGCCTGAACCGGACCAACTCGATATACCGGCGACGGGCCTCACGCTGGTCACCAATGAAGGAACGGCGCTGACAGCTGCGCTGGTGCGCGCATTGCAGCAACGCGGTCACCGGGTTGTGGTGTTGTCGTTTGGGGAAGACCTCGTGCGAAAAGGCGCCCAAAGTCTGCCCGAAGGCACGACGGAACTGACATTGCCCGATACCCGCGACGAAACCCTGGGGCAAATAATCGGTCAATTCACAGAACCTGTTGCCCGGTTCATTTACCTGCACCCGCACCTGCGTTTTCCGCTGGGTCAACTGGGCCTGCAGTTCAATCGGGAGAAAACGCTGCTGCGTGCCGTGTTCCTCCTGGCCAAACACCTCAAAGCGCCGCTGCACAGCACTGCGCATCAGCATAGAACCGCTTTCATGACCGTATCCAGGCTGGATGGCGCTCTGGGTGTCCAAAACCCCGGGAACGTTGCGCCACTCGGCGGCAGCCTCCCCGGTCTGGTCAAATCCCTGCACCTGGAATGGCCCGGCGTCTTCTGCCGCGCGGTCGACCTGGCGCCCGAATTGCCGTCCGGGCAAGCGGCAACCCTGCTTGCAAACGAACTGTACGATGCCGATCAATGCCTGACCGAGGTTGCCTGGAACGCAACAGCGCAACGGCATACCCTGGTTGCCGAGCCAGTGCCTGTTGCTGAAATGCCGGCGCTGAACTCCACCATTAACCGGGACAGCGTTTTCCTGGTAACCGGCGGCGCGCGCGGGGTAACGGCTGAATGCGTGCGTGCCATGGCAACACAATTCAAATGCACTTTTATCCTGCTTGGTCGCTCTGCGCTGGAAACCTCCGAGCCCGAATGGGCGCAAGGCATTACCGATGCCGGGATATTAAAGCGCAAGGCGATGGAAGCGCTTCAGGCCAGGGGTGAAAAACCGCTGCCCAGGACCATTCAGCGGATGACGGGCGCCGTGCTGGCGCAACGCGAAATCCTGGAAAGCCTCGACTTCATCCGCCGGCAAGGCGCCAACGTCTTCTACGAAGCCGCCGATGTGACCGACGCCGGCGCCCTCAGGAGCGCGCTCGACCGCATTACCGTGCAAAGCGGCAAGATCACCGGCATCATGCACGGGGCCGGCGTATTGGCCGACAAGCGCATCGAGAACAAAACAGAAGCCGACTTTGACGCCGTTTATGATGTCAAAATCCAGGGTCTGCTGGCTGTCACGCAGGCCGTCGATATCGAAGCCATCCGGCACGTTGTGCTCTTTTCTTCCGTAGCAGGCTTTTACGGCAACGTCGGACAGACAGATTACGCCATGGCTAACGAGGCCCTGAACCGCATTGCGCACCTGTTCCGGAAAAATCACCCGGCAATTCAGGTTGTTTCAATCAATTGGGGCGCCTGGGATGCCGGCATGGTCAGCCCGGAGTTGAAAAAAGTTTTCGAAGCACACGGAGTCGCGCTGGTACCTTCTTCCGAGGGACCACTCGCATTGATCGATCAACTCAGCACGGCCTTCGAATCACAAACGCAGGTCATTCTGGGCGGCACCCTGCCCATGGCCCGCGCCCTGACAGACGGCCCCCTCGCAACCTACCGGATCAGCCGGCGACTGCTGGAAACGGCTAATCCTTTTTTAGCGCACCATGTGATACAGGGTCATGCCGTGTTGCCGATCATCCACGCATCGACCTGGATGGTTCAATCGACCGCCGCGTTGTACCCCGGCTTTTATGTCCGGAAAGCCGAGAAGGTCAAATTGTTCAAAGGCATCGTTTTCGACGGCACACAACCCGACGAATACTTACTGACTGTCAAAGAGTTGGAAAAAAGCGACACCCGGATTCATGTACAGGTCAATATCAGTTCCGACGCCGGGCTGAAATTGCCGGTGCAGCACTTCCAGGCATTCATTACCCTTGGCGACCAGCCTGCGCCTGCGCCGCTGGAAACCTTGCCGGATACCCGGAATATCACTCCCGTTCTGGCAGATGCTGCATCGGTATACACCGACGGCACCCTTTTTCACGGCACTGATTTTCAGGGGGTAAAACAAGTGCTTGAACTGAATGAGGCCGGTACGCTGCTCCTGTGCGAGCACCCGGGCATTGCACCGGAACGCCAGGGGCAGTTTCCGGTGAAACAGGTCAACGCATACCTGACCGACGTGATGTACCAGGGCCTTTTGATCTGGGTCCGTCGCTTTCAGGGTTGCGCCTGCTTACCGCTGCGCACAGAATGGGTGGATATTTACGGGCCGCTGCCGTTTGGCAGGCCCTTTTATGTTTCATTGCGTGTGGTACAATCCGATGATTTTGCCATGGAGGCTGATATCACGGCCTTCGATGCCGCAACAGGGATCGTTTATATGAAAAGTCACCGGGCAGGTGTCACCATCAGCCGCGATTTGAAATGGGAATAGCCATGTATAAAAAAGAAAAAATAGCGGTGATCGGCATGGGCGGGTTATTCCCGGGTTCGGAAACGCTGGAGCAGTTCTGGGAAAACCTCGTTGGTAACAAGGACCTGGTCACCACGGCCCGTTTCGAAGATTTCGGAGCAGACCCTAGTTTGTTTTACCACGAGGAAAAAGGCAAACTCGACCACTGCTACGCGCTGCGGGGCGGGTTTATCCGTGATTTTACCTTCGACGCCAGGGGCTACCGCCTCGACGCAGATCTGCTCAACCGGCAAGACAACCAGTTTAAATGGTCGCTGTACGTCGCCAGGGCAGCACTGCAATCCAGCGGCTATTATGAGCACCCGGGCCTGGAAAAATGCGGGGTGATCGTCGGCAACCTTTCCTTTCCGACGCGCTTATCCCGACAGATACTGTCCCCTGTGTATGCCGGTATGGCCGGCGAGGTGCTGGAGGAACTGAGCGGGCAGGAGGTTAAGGTACCGGCAAGCAATACCCATTACCCCGCCGATATCCGGAACACCCTGCTCACCAATGCGCCGGCGGCGCTCATCGCCCGGGCACTCGGACTTCGGGCCACCCATTATTCACTCGATGCGGCGTGTGCCTCCAGTCTGTACGCCGTAAAACTGGCCTGTGACGAACTGCACACAGGCAAAGCAGATATTATGCTGGCGGGCGCGGTGAGTGGCGCCGATCCGTTGTTCATCCACATGGGATTTTCCTATTTCCATGCGTATGCCCGGGAAAACGAGGTTTCGGCCCCCATGGACTTGCGTTCCGGCGGACTTACCTCTGCCGAAGGCGCGGGCATGGTGGTATTGAAACGGCTTTCGGACGCACAACGCGATGGCGACCAGGTGCTGGCTGTCATCGAAAGCGTCGGTTTATCCAACGACGGCAAGGGAAAATTCCTGCTCAGTCCGAATCCGAAGGGCCAGCGCCTGGCTTTTGAACGCGCATACAGCCAGACCGACCTTCGTCCGGAGGCGGCGGACTATCTCGAATGCCACGCGACCGGCACCCCTTTGGGCGACAAAACGGAATTCAACAGCATCAGCGATTTTTTTGCCCGCGACGGCATGGAGCCACCTCTGGTTGGCTCGGTCAAGTCGAACATGGGTCACCTGCTGACGGCCGCCGGTATGGCCGGTATGATCAAGGTCATTCTGGCGATGCAGCACCGGCTGATTCCTGCCACCATCAAGGTTTCTGCACCGCTGCGCTCGGATAACAGTAAAATCGGCGCCGATCAGATCGTTTTACACAACCGGCCCTGGAAAAACAAAGGGGCTGAACTACACGCCGGGATCAATGCTTTCGGCTTCGGCGGCACCAATGCCCACCTGATCCTTTCGGGATACAACAAGCAGGAAGCCCCTGCTCCGGCTCCGGCTATTCCTGTTGCGACCCAGCAAATGGCCATTGTGGGCATGGATGTTCATTTCGGCAACTGCGATAGCCTGGAGGCTTATTACCTGTCCCTTTTTACAGGTCGCCAGCATTTCAGAACACTTCCGGAGGAACGCTGGAAGGGCATGGACCAACTCAAGGGATTACATGAAACCTTCGACCTTCCCGATGTCCGGCAATTGCGGGGCGCATGGCTGGAGGCATACGATCTGGATTTGCTGCGCTTCAAAATACAGCCCCGCGAGGCGGAACGGCTGACCCGGCAACAAACCCTGATGCTGAAGGTCGCCTACCACGCCCTCCAGGATGCGGGAATGGATACCGATCAGGACGGCCCGGCCAATGTAGCCGTTATCACGGCCATGGAATCCGAACTGGAGATACACCACCGTATGGGCCGCTGGGATCTGTCGTGGCAGGTGAACAAGGCGGTCGAACAAGCCGGCCTCCAATTGAGTGATGCCAGTGAAGCGGCGCTCGGTGGCGCGCTTAAAGACGCCATTTTTCAGGCATACGACGACCACTCGCCCAGCGAACATACCGGTTTTATCGGCAATATTATTTCGAGCAGGATTGCTGCGCTCATGGATTTTACCGGGCCCGCATTTACCGTCTCATCCAATGAAAACGCCGTATACAAGGCACTTGAAATAGCACGCAACCTTCTGGCAATGAATGAAGTGGATGCGGTAGTGCTGGGCGCCATCGACCTGAGCGGAAGTCTGGAAAGCGTGCTCAGTCGCCAGGCTCTGAACCCGGTACATACCGGCCCCGCGACAATGGGCTGGGATGCTTCCACAAAGGGCTGGCTGATCGGCGAAGGCGCCGGGGCTGTAGTCCTGAAACGCGCTGTGGATGCGAAAGGGGATCGTGTGTATGCTTACCTCGACGATCTGGCGATCGTACAGACGGAACACAATGACTTGCGGAGCAAAGCGAGCGCCGGGGCCATTGAAGATGCTGCCCGTATGGTACTGTCGCGACAGCAATTAAGCCCCGCAGATATTGGCATGCTGGAGGTTTCCGCCAGCGGCATTGCGGAGGAAGATATGGCAGAAATGGAGGGACTTGGCCGGGCCTATCGACTGGAAAAGGAATCCCTCAATTGCGCAGTAGGCAGCGCCAAGGCGCATGTCGGGCACTGCTTTTCCGCCTCAGGCATGGCATCGATCGTAAAAACGGCCCTTAGCCTGTACTACCGTTTTATCCCGGGTGTGCCGGGCTGGGAAAAGCCGCGAGCGGCGGACTCGCTAGGCAAAACGCCCTTCTACGTGCCTGAAGAGGCACGCCCCTGGGTTCCCGAAAAAGGACAATCGGTACTCCGGGCCGCTATCAGTGGTCTCGCATCCGACGGGACCGCCGCACATGTGCTGCTGTCGGAAGGACATCATCCCAACCCGGCCAAAGCAGGCCCCTTTTTACTGAAGGGCGGCGAACGCCTGTTCCCGGTTCGGGCAGCCAGTGCAACGGAATTGATTGAACAACTGGCTGGTATCCCCGATCAACTGACCGAAAAAACATTTCAACGTATTTCCGACGAATATTGCGAGCGGTTTTCCAGCCAAAATGGCACAGATACACGTACGGCAGTGCTTGTAGCAGGATCGGAACAGGCCCTGCGCCGTGAAGTTCAGTTTTTCCAAAACCGGCTGACCGAAGCCTGGGCGGGCGGACAAACCCTGCAAACCCCGTCGGGTAGTTATTTTACAGCAGACCCGCTGGGTAAAAAAGGTAAAACGGCCCTGGTTTACCCCGGTTCGGGAACCGTTTATACCGGAATGGGGTCGGCGCTTTTTCAGGCATTCCCGGGTCTGTATGATGCCGTAAAAAGCCGCGTCAACCATTTATCCGGCGCTTTTTTCAGCGCCGACCTGTACCCGCGCAGCCTGCAGGCACTCGATACCGCCGGCAAAAAGGCAGCAGAACTGGCTCTTCAAACCAATGCCTTGCCCATGATGGCTATCGGCTGCACCTTTTCCGCGGTATTTACCGTACTGGTGCAGGATTATCTTAAGTTTCAGGCTGACTCGGTTGCCGGGTTCAGCATGGGCGAAACCAGCGCCATGTGGTATGGACAGGACATCTGGGATGCGCACCGGGCAGAAGAAAAATTCATCAACGCGCCATTGTTCCGGGAAAAGGTCGGCGGCGACATGACACTGCTGGCAGAATTATGGAACCTGACACCCGAAGCGGCACGCAAGCGTTGGTCGGCACGTCTGGTTACAGCGCCAAACGGCATTGCCGGACATGCTTCGCTGGCCGAATGGTTCAGGCAAGCCATAGCGCCTTCCGCTGAAAAAGTATTCCTCACCTTTATTCATACCGATACGGAGATCGTGCTGTCGGGCGATACGGCTGAAATAGACCGAATCCTGCAGCAGCACCCTTTTCCGAATATTCACCTTGCCCTCAACAACGTCGTGCACCACGACTTTTGCCGGAAAGAGGAGGAGGCATTCATGGAGATGCACCGACTGCCTGTTGAACACCCGGCTGACAAGGCATTTTATTCCAGTATTTCCCTCGGCCCCATGCCTGTTGACACGGAGTCGCTTGCAAAAAACGCCACCGAAGTGTGTTGCCGGGAGGTCGATTTTCCCCGTCTGGTGCGCAAAATGGCAGCCGACGGGCACCGGATATTTATCGAGTTGGGCGCAAATGCCACCTGCTCCCGCTGGATCGGAGAAAACCTGCCCGGACGGGAACACCTGGCTATCCCCGCCGACAGGAAAGGCGCCGGTGCGCTGCGCAACCTTTGCGGACTGGTTGCCGTGCTGCTCGCACATGAGGTCCCGCTCGACCTGAAGCACTTCTTCGAACCGGAGTCGGCCCGACGAAACAAACCAAAAGAACTGAATAAAACGCTGCGCACCGGCGGGCCGCGGTTCGAGACGGCAGCGCTCGGCGAGGCACAGCGCGCCCTTTTTGCAGGGCAAACCATCAGGCAATCCACCCTTGCCCGCGTTGCAACGCCTTCGCTGGCCCTGGCCGGACCGGACGATGCCTGGACCGGATTCACAGCACCGGAGTCCCAACCGGGCCCTCCGGCTATTTCCAATCACTTGACCATGGAAATCACTACAATTGATAAAAAAGACCTGAAAAAAGCCGAAAACGGGTTGTCTTTGCAGGACTTCAGCGATCCGGCTTACCGTCAGGGCAAAACGGTGATTTGGGACGAAAACGACCTGCTGACCTTCGCGACCGGCAGGATCAGCGATGTGTTCGGCCCGGATTACGCCGTCATTGACCATTACCGCCGCCGGGTAATGCTGCCCATGCCGCCTTATCTGCTGGTCAGCCGGGTCACCCGGCTGGAGGCACGGATGAATGAATACAAACCCTCGCTGGTCACCACGGAATACGATATTCCCTATGGATCGGCTTTCGCAACAGACGGCCAGATTCCCTGGGCAGTTGCCGTGGAGTCGGGACAATGCGACCTGCTGCTGATCAGTTACCTGGGCATCGATTTCCAGAACAAGGGCGATTATGTATACCGCCTGCTGGATTGCACCCTGACGTTCCTCGACGACCTTCCGTTTGAAGGGCAGACCCTGCGATACGACATCCGGATCAACAGTTTTGTGCGCAGTGGCAACAACCTGCTGTTTTTCTTCAGTTATGAGTGCTTTGTGGAAGACCGGATGGTATTGAAGATGGACGGCGGATGTGCCGGCTTTTTCAGCGACGAGGAACTGGCTGTCGGTCAGGGGGTTGTGTATAAACCGCAGGAACTGGCCGAGCGACAGGGCCGGGCCAGGCAGTATTTTGCGCCCTTGCTCTATTGCGACAAAACCGCCTTTTCACACGAAGACCTGATGTCGCTCATTCGCGGCGACCTGGTGAATTGTTTTGGTGAAGCATATCACCCGGCCGATCGCAATCCATCGCTGCGCCTGCCCCCCGAACAGATCTTGATGCTGGACAGGATCACCAAAGTTGATCGCCAGGGCGGCAGCGCGGGACTGGGCTGGATCGAAGCCGAAAAAGACCTGCTTCCCGACGACTGGTACTTCCCCTGTCATTTCCGCGACGACGAGGTGCTGGCCGGTTCATTACAGGCCGAAGGCGGCGGCCAGTTGCTGCGCTTCTTCATGCTCTACCTGGGCATGCAGAGGCTTACCAAAGATGCGCGTTTCCAGCCCGTGCTCGATGTGCCGCAAAAAGTACGTTGCCGAAAGGAAGTGCCTGCCAAAAAAGGCACCCTGATCTACCGCATGGATGTGAAAGACATCGGTCTGGCGCCCGAGCCGTATGTGGTTGCCGACCTTGAAATCATATACGACGGGTACGTCGCGGTATTTTTTGAAAACCTCGGCTTGCGCTTGCAGGAAAAGGACAACCCGACCTGGCTGAAAAATCCGGCGCAACTCCGGGAAGGCATATTTGTAAAACCTGTCGACTATCCCGTGTTGCTCGATGAATACCACATCACCCAGTTTGCACTCGGCCCGGTCTACAAATGTTTTGGCGATGAATACAGGGTGTTTGAGGGCCGGCAACTGTCACGCCAGCCCAATACCGACCTGCAGTTCATTTCACGGGTACGTGCCATTGAAGGCCAGCGCCACGTGTTCCACAACAAGCCTGTGATTGTCGCTGAGTACGACGTACCCGCAGATGCCTGGTACTATACCCAAAATGCCGTGCCGGAAATGCCATATTCGGTTTTGATGGAGGTTGCGTTGCAGCCTTGCGGATTTCTGGGCGCCTATCTGGGCAGCACCCTGGCGGCTTCTGAAAAAGACCTGTTTTTCCGCAACCTTGACGGCGACGGCGAAATGCTCCGAAGGATCGACCTGCGTGGTAAAACCGTGACCAATCGCGCCTGCCTGGTGAGCCACACCAGTCTGGGCGGCACGGTATTGCAGCGCTATACCTTTGAGTTGTCGGTCGACGACGCGCCGTTTTACAAAGGCAATTCCTCTTTTGGGTTCTTTACCAAAGACGACCTGTCGAGCCAGGCCGGCCTCGATCAGGGCCAGCACAAGCCATCGTGGCTTCAGGAAAACGCCCACGCTGCGGGCAACAGCCTGACGATAAAACTCGATTCGCTGTTTGGAAAGATGAAACTGTTCCAGTCGACCAATCCGGCATCGCTGCAGTTACACCTGGCCGGCGGGCAACTTCGTTTCCTCGATAGTGCCACGATCGTGCGGGAGGGCGGCAAATACGGTAAAGGTTATATTTACGCCAGTAAAATTGTAAAAGCGCACGACTGGTATTTCACCTGTCACTTTTACCAGGACCCCGTTATGCCGGGTTCGCTGGGTGTGGAAGCCATCTTCGAGGCCATACAGTTATTTGCCCTGCAACAGGGGCTTGGGGCGGATTTGCACAACGCAGGGTTTTGGCAGGTGGCGCCGCACCGTACGGTGTGGAAATACCGGGGGCAAATCCTGCAACACGATCCGGAGATGCACCTGGAAGCACATATTAAAGACATAAAACGCGAGCAAAACGGCGTGGTGCTGACGGCAGATGCCAGTTTGTGGAAAGGGACGCTGCGTATCTATGAAGTGACCGACCTGGCTGTATTAATCGGCTCCGGCCAATAAAAACGATCAAATGACTGATACACTTACCACACCGGCCGTATCCAGTGGCTTTTCGTTTCCGCAAGCTCCGGGCTCTGCCAGGTGGTTCGGCCGGCCGGGGGCCCTTGCCTTCACGGCGGACGGCATGCGCAGGATACTGGAAAACCTGGACGCCCGCTGTTTTATCGTTCGGAAGGAGTCGGGCGAGATCGGTGTTGCCGACAGCATCGGCACCGACAATCCGGCAGAATTGGCGCGCATGGAACTCATCGCCACATTGCCCGCTTTTCAGCCCGAACAACTGGGCGACCCTGCGTTCCGTCGTACCTATGGATTGAAATACAACTATATGGCAGGCGCCATGGCCAACGGTATTGCCTCCGCCGAACTGGTGATTGCCCTGGGCAAGGCCGGCATGCTGGCGGCTTTCGGTGCAGGCGGGTTGGTGCTCAGTCGGGTCGAGACATCTATAGATACCATCCAGGCAGCGTTGCCGGATGGACCATATGCCGTCAACCTGATACACAGTCCCAGCGAGGAGGCCCTGGAACGGGAAGGCGTGGAATTGTTCCTGCGCAAGGGCGTGCGCGTGATAGAAGCCTCCGCATTTCTGGCGCTGACGCCACACGTCGTACGGTACAGGCTGGCCGGCTTGCGCGAAAATGCCGATGGTTCCGTACATATCGGCCACCGCATCATCGCCAAGGTTTCCCGATTGGAGGTGGCGGCGCAGTTCATGCGGCCCGCTCCGGAATCATTTATTCAACCATTGCTGGACACGGGCATGATCACACCCGAGCAGGCACGCCTGGCCGCCCGGGTGCCTATGGCCGACGATATCACGGTGGAGGCCGACTCCGGCGGCCATACCGACAACCGGTCGCTGGTATGCCTGTTGCCCGCAGTGGTGACGTTGCGCGACCAGATACAGCAGCAATACAATTTTCCCGAACCGGTGCGAGTGGGCGCAGCAGGCGGCATCGGTACGCCGGAGGCTGCCCTGGCCGCCTATTCGATGGGCGCCGCATATGTTGTCACCGGCTCCATCAACCAGGCCTGCCGGGAGTCGGGCTCTTCCGACCATGTGCGCAAGGTGCTCGCCCAGGCAGATATGACCGATACGATCATGGCGCCTGCTGCAGATATGTTCGAGATGGGTGTCAAATTGCAGGTATTGAAAAAAGGGACACTCTTTGGGTTGCGTGCCCAAAAACTGCTCGACCTGTACCTGGCCTATGATAACTGGATGGACATTCCGGAAAAGGACAGGCTGAACCTGGAAAAGAACCTGTTTCGCGGACCGTTCGATCAAATCTGGCAACATTGCGTGGCATTTTTCCAGGAGCGCGACCCTGAGCAAATTGTGCGGGCGGAGAACAATCCCAAACGCAAGATGGCACTGGTGTTTCGCTGGTACCTGGGACTGTCGTCGGCCTGGGCCAACCGCGGAGAGCCGGGACGCGAACTGGATTACCAGATATGGTGCGGCCCGGCCATGGGGGCATTCAATCAATGGGTAAAAGGATCGCGACTGGAAGATTGGGAACAACGCCGGGTTGCGGACGTGGCCATCCAGATGCTTCACGGCGCTGCTTATCTGAGCCGGTTGCAATACCTGTCCATGCACGGCATTCAGGTTGAGGCCCCGTTAAAAAGGGTACACATCCGGTAGCCGGAACATTGACACCTCCCATGCGCGGCCTTGCATGGCAACGGCAGCGCAGTACGCTTCAGTCAAATCAATATCGCGAACGAACCAGTCGTTCGGTTGAAATGAGCGCATCGCCTCCCCTTCATACCGAACGGGCTGTTCCGGTGTATGGCGCACATCGAACTGGCGCAGGGGCATTGTTAATCCCTGGCCTACACCTTTAATATAGGCCTCTTTTCGTGTCCAGAATTTGAAAAAAGTGTGGTGTTGCCGCTCTGGCGGGATCGACCCGAGTGCCGCCAGTTCGCCGGTTGAAAACACCAGTGCTCCGGTTTGTTCTATCTGAATATCATCGCGGATGTATTCAATATCCACCCCGACGGCTCCGTCGAGAGTGAAAGCGAACAGCGCACAATCATTGGAATGGGCCATATTAAAATATAATGGAGCCCTGCCCGGAGACAGTTCAAGGGATGGTTTTCCAAAAGCATTGTATTCGAAACGAATCGAGTCCGGCGCCACGAACAGGTAGCGTCCCAGAATATGCCGCAATATCCCGCGCCCGACAATAAAATGGGTGCGATGCAGGTCGAAGGAGAACTTTTCTGCCCGCCTGCGCTCATCCTGAGAAAGTGTCGCCCTATAAAATTGCAGGCGGGTATCTTCCACATCCAGGGGGGCAAACCAGACATGCACGGATGAGGTGTTCAGCATCAATTCATCGGGCGGAAAAGTCCAGGGAGGGTCTGTTAACATCATAATTGAACAGAAATTGCATCGCTTGGTGCGGCCAAAAGTCAAAGATAGTATCAAACAGCGTCACTGGGTACGGTCCAAAGTTGCACCTGTTCTCTCAGCCAAAAGTCATCTGTTTGACAAATCTGCGATTTTTGGTGGCTTGCAAGTGTACATTAATTACTTTTGGGAATTGCAATCACTGACTGTTTATAATCTTCTCTCCTCCCGTATCTGCGGCGGCAATCTAGTCCGCATGCTTCCATGAACAGTGAATTTGCCTGCATTGGCAGGATTCGTTCTGTGGTACTGAGTATGGCATTTCAGGCCCACTACCCGGAACGACAGACTACCGGTTACACTTTTTAATGGCCCCCTTAAAGGCGATATACCGTACTTCCCGGCATTGCGGAAGGCGTGGATATTGCCCTGTCCATGTTGTATTACCGTGCCACGCACTATTTATTTAAATCATTTTAATATTCACTAAAATTCTCGCAAATGAGGACTTTGACACATCTTCCTTTATTGTTGCGGCGAAAAACCAGGCTACTTTCGCTCTTACTATTGTGTATGGGTGTGGTTGCCGGTTTGAACGCCCAGACGGCAAACACTTATACCTTCACAACTTCGACAGGGGCTACGCTTGATGCTATGTCCGGTGCTTCCACAGCGATCGGGTCCAGCGTGGATGATACGCCGTCCGCATTGCTGGACATCGGATTCACCTTTGCATACGAGGGAACAAACTATACCCAGTTTTCGGTCACCCCCGACGGGTTTTTGAAACTGGGGTCACCGGTTGCCGTTGGCCAGTTCTCCAACTCGATCGTCAGCACAACGAACGTCCCCAAACTTTTTCCTTACTGGGACGACCTTGCCACGGGAACGACGGGTAACGTCACATACCTGGTAACGGGCTCGGCTCCTGACCGTATCCTGAAGGTCCAGTGGTTTGTGACCATACCCAGAATGACGGCCGGCGCGGCCAACAGCACCATGCAGGCCTGGCTGTATGAGACATCGAACAAAATTGAGTTCCGTTATGGAACGGTCGGCGGCAACTCAACTTCCGCCTCACTCGGCATCAACGGCGCAACACCTACCAATTTTCACAGTATTACCTCTGTGACGCATACTTCCAGTACGGTAACTGCCAACAACAGCAATACCATATGGCCAGGTACCGGAAGGCAATATACCTTCATGCCGCCACAGCCCTGCGCTGGCACACCATCAGGTGGCACTACGGTAGCATCTGCCAACCCGGTATGTTCGGGTGTGAGTTTTACACTGAGCCTTTCCGGCGCAACCCAGGGTCTGGGACTTGCCTACCAATGGCAATCGTCGTCCAATGGTGTCAGCTTTAATGATATAGGCGGCGCCAACAGTTCCTCCCTGACCACTACGGCAACCTCTACGACATGGTATCAGTGTATCGTAACCTGTAACAACAGCGGACAAAGCGCTACATCGACGGCATTAATGGTCAATGTAACCCCCGAGCCGGTGGGCAATACTTTTGCCAATCCGATCATCCTCGGCGCGCTTCCCCAAACGGTGACGGGCAATAACCTGGCGGCTAACTGCTGGACGAGCACCTATTCCGGCGCCAACGCACAGTCTTCTCCGGATGTATTCTACCGCTTTCAGGTAACGGATTGCAACGACAATATCGCGATTTCACTTTGCGGCTCGTCTTTCGATACTTACCTGCATATTCTGGATGCCACCGGAACCCAGATTGCATTTAATGACGACAACGGACCGCTTTGTTCGGGAGCACAGTCGTCCATCTCGCTGACCGCACCTGCCATCGGTACATACTACGCTGTGGTTGAGGGCTTTAGTACCAATACGGGCAACTTTACGCTGGCCATTACAACAACCGATATCACCCCGCCCTCCATCACTTGCCCGGCCAATGTGGTGACGAATAATGACCCCGGCGCCTGTGGTGCAGCCATAGCTTATTCGGTTACTGCTTCCGACAACTGCAGCGCTACGGTGACGCAGGGCATGGGCCTTGCATCGGGTAGCTTGTTCCCGATCGGAACAACCACCAACACTTTTACCGCTACCGATGGCGCCGGTTTGAGCGCTGCGTGCAGCTTCTCGGTAACTGTATCTGACAACCAGGCGCCCGTCATTAATGACTGCGGTGGCAACCAGGTACTGGCAGGCAATGCCAACTGCCAGGCAGCGCTGCCCAATCTGACGGGTAACATTGTCTTCAGCAACAACTGCCCGGGTATTACCATCACACAATCGCCCGTGGCCGGCACGGTCATCATGGGCAGTAGCACGGTTTCATTTACCCTGACCGACGCTGCCGGCAACTCCAGCCAGTGCTCCGTCAATGTATCGATCCAGGACAATACCCCGCCGACACTTAATTGCCCGGCATCTGTTGCCGTGGGCACGTCGATGGGTTCCTGCGACGGTGTGGCAACATTTGCCCCGACAGCAACGGACAATTGCGACAACAACGTAACGATTATGCAAACCGGAGGTCCGGTAAGCGGCTCCGTATTCAGCCTTGGCTCTACCGCTATCAGTTTCAGTGCCACAGACGATGCGGGCAATGTTTCCAATTGCAGCTTCAATGTGGTGGTTTCTGACGACGATGCACCGACGATCACGACTTGCCCGCCAGATATTTCGGTTAGCACCGACAACAACTGCGAAGCAATTACCGGAAATTATATTGGACTGGTAGTGGCGAACGACAATTGCTCGCCGAGTGTTACTGTTACGCAAAACCCGGCACCCGGCACGATCAGCGGCGGCTTCCTGACCATCGTCATGACGGCGACCGATGCCGCCGGCAATGCTTCTACCTGTTCGTTCCAGACGACGGCAGAAGACATGACTCCGCCGACGATCACCTGCCCGGCAACGCAATCGTTCAATGCTGACGCCGATTGCCAGACGCCACTGCCCGACTTTACCGTTTTGGCTTCGGCAACCGACAACTGCGGTGGATTTACCGTTACACAAATACCGGCAGCCGGAACTGAAGTCGGATTCGGCCAGACACTCGTTACCCTGACTGTCACAGACGGCGCCAATCTTTCGGCCTCCTGCGTCATGGAAGCATATTCTGTCGATGTCACACCACCGATAACAACCTGCCCGCCCAACCAGGTACTGGACACCGATCCGAATACCTGCACGGCTGTAGCCATGTTCATGTGTCCGCTGGCGCCCGACAACTGTTCGGGTTCTTCCAACCCGGTTCATATCCTGGGGCTGGAGAGCGGCGATGCCTTCCCGCTTGGCGTGAATATCGTGGGCTTCCAGGCTACCGATGCTTCGGGTAATTCTTCTTCCTGCACCTTTACGATCACGGTGGTCGACAACGACCCGCCGTACCTGTCCTGTCCGCCGAATATCGTTATGGATACCGATCCTGGTCTGTGTTCTGCTGTAGTCAACTGGTCCGATCCCACCACGCACGACAACTGTGGAGTACCGACGCTGGTACAAGCTGCAGGTCCTCTCAACGGCTCTGCTTTCCCTAAAGGCACAACCACCGTCCTATTCAGGTCAACGGACGGTTCCGGCAACATGACGACCTGCAGTTTTACAGTGACTGTAAATGACAACGAAGCACCCACGATCACATGTCCGGCCAATATCGTGACAGGCAATGCGCTGAACCAGTGCGGTGCCAATGTTACCTATGCCACGCCGACATTCAACGACAACTGCCCCGGTGCGACCATCATGCAAACCGCAGGTATCGCCAGCGGCGGTTTCTTCCCGGTAGGCACGACGACAAATGTGTTCAAGGTAACCGATGCTTCCGGCAATACGGCAACCTGCAGTTTCACCGTTACGGTGAACGACACGCAGGCGCCGACAATTACCTGCCCGGCCAACATCGTTCGCAACAACGACCTGAACCAGTGCGGCGCCGTAGTTACCTACGCTGCACCTGCATTCAGCGACAACTGTCCCGGCGCGACCATCATGCTGGTAAGCGGCCTGCCCAGCGGGTCTTTCTTCCCCGTAGGCGTCACGACCAACGTATGGAAAGTTACGGATGCCGCCGGTAACATGGCGACCTGTTCCTTTACCGTAACGGTACTCGACGTTCAGCCGCCCGTATTCAACAACTGCCCCGGCAACATTGTACAGGTAAATGACCCGGGTGTTTGTGGCGCCGTTGTCAACTGGCCTAAAATCACGGCCTCCGACAATTGCCCCGGTGTAGTCGTCACTTTCGTTAGCGGCATGGCAAGCGGTTCGCTGTTTGCAGTGGGCACCACCACAGTCGTTTACAAAGCGACGGACGCTTCCAACAATATGGCAACCTGCAGTTTCACTGTGACGGTACTCGACAACGAGAATCCGAGCATTACCTGCCCGTCCAACATCACGAAAAACAACGACTACAACAAGTGTTCGGCCTTCATCGCCAACCTCGGCCCTGTTTCGGCAACGGATAACTGTGGCGTGACTGGCATTACTAATAATGGCATCGGCACTTACCCGGTCGGCGTTACCAATGTAACTTATACCGCCGTTGATGCAGCCGGCAATGATATCACCTGCGTACAAACGGTGACCATCGTAGATGCACAGTTCCCGGTAGCCGTTTGCCCGGATGACATTTACACGATCAACGATCCGAACCTGGCCTGCCAGGTGGCTGTAAACTACGTGACCTCCGGCTCTGACAACTGTCCCGGATTTGTGGTGGAAACCACCGAATGGCCGCACTCCGAAGACGGTCTGTTCTCTATCGGTACCACGATGGTAATGGTTATCGTTACCGACGCTGCAGGCAATCAGGACATGTGCACCTTCAATATCGTAGTAGAACCGGGTGCAGAGATCTGCAACGGTCTCGACGACGACTGCGACGGTTATGTGGACGAATCTGATGATGCCTGGCGCCAGGTGGATAACGTGAGCGCGTCCAACGGCCAGTCAGAAGATCTTTACGGCACCAGCGTGTCTGTATTCGGCAATTACGCCGTAGTTGGCGCCAAAAATTCCGACATCAACGGCAACAACTCCGGTGTTGCATACATCCTGAAAAGCGATGAACTCAACCCGGACAACTGGGAACAGGTGGCAGTACTCAACCCGGCACAGGTCGGCGCTGACGACCAGTTCGGCGCAAGCGTCGGCATCGCCAGCAATATTCTCGTGGTAGGCGCTCCGAAAGACGATGACCTCGGTCAGGATGCCGGTGCCGCATATATCTACGTGAAAAACGCCTCCAACACCTGGAATATGGTGAAAAAGGTGACTGCTGCAGACGCCAATGCCGGCGACGACTTCGGCTCGGCAGTGGCAGTGATGGGTGACAAAGTCCTCATCGGTGCTGCCATGAACGACGAAAAAGGTCTGAATGCCGGCGCAGCATACCTGTTCAGCAAAGACCAGGGCGGCTCCAACAACTGGGGTCAGGTGGCCAAACTTACTGCTACTGACGGACAGGCCGGCGATATGTTCGGCGCAAGTCTCGACATCGACGGCGATTTCGCAGTAATCAGCGCCAACCTGGACGACAACAACGGAAAGATCAACTCCGGTTCGGCTTACCTCTTCTCGAAAGATCAAGGCGGTGCCAATGCATGGGGTCAGGTGAAAAAACTGACTGCCGACGATGAAAATTCGTTCGACAACTTCGGCGTGAGCGTGAGCATCAATGCCGACTACCTGATCATCGGCGCTAACCTGAACGACGACAAGGGTAGCAACTCCGGCTCGGCTTACATCTTCGAACGCAATTTCGGCGGTGCAACCAACAGCTGGGGCCAGGCCATCAAACTGCTGGCACAGGACGGCACACAGAGCGACCAACTGGGTATTGCAGTTTCCATCAACGGTAACTACGCAGTAGCAGGCGCCCGTTTTGACAATATCAAGGGCACCAACTCCGGTGCAGCATATGTATGGCAGCGCCAGGTGAACGGACAATGGGAGTATGTGAGCAAAATCCACGACAACCAGGGTACTAAAAACGACCAGTTCGCTACAACACTTGATATCTACAAGCGCACGATCATCGTTGGTTCCATCCGCGACGACGTAGCAGGCAAGACCGACCAGGGCAGCGTCAGCTTCTTCTCCGCAGGTTGCGACGACAACCTGATTGGCGACAGCCCTGTAAACAACTTTGTCAACGACAATACCGGCACACACGCCACAGCATTCGGCGTGAAAGCATATCCGCAACCTTTCAGCGACGTCCTGAACATCGAAATCGAGGTGAAAGCCGCGACCAACGCCCGCGTGGTGATCTGGAACGCTTTCGGTCAGGAAATCGCCACCGTGTACAACGGCGCCCTGGAAGGCAACACGACCCTGCGCTGGGATTCGGCACGTTTTGCTGCGGGCTCCTATTTCCTGCGCGTTGAAGCAGACGACATGACGGAAGTACGTCCCATCGTACTCGTTCGTTAATACCTTCGGTTATACCTGAAAAATTCAGCCGCTCTCCCGTATCGGGAGGGCGGTTTTTTTTGTTGGTACATGGCTAAAAGGATCAATTTGCCGGCTGAAGCCGGCGGTACCGCAGTGGCAATTTGCCGGCTGAAGCCGGCGGTACCTTAGTGCCGTTGGTTAAAGATTCATTAAAACGCGTTTATCCTGCCAACTTTTCCGGTTTTTCCCCCGTCCATTGGGCATCATTGAAAAACAACATCAACTCATACGTATGCAACTGCCTCTTCAAAACAATACACTCCACGCAACCAACCCCATTAACCATTCTCCCCCGGCTGCCTTCCATGCCCTGAATTTTAGCCTGACCCTCTTTTTTCTGTTGTTTGTTCATACCGTTTTTGCCCAAACCCCCGCTGCCAAATTCACCGTGAGCGGTTATGTCAGCGATGCGGCCAGCGGAGAGCGCCTGATCGGCGCCACCATTGTGGATCGCCGGAGCGGACAAGGCACCGTTTCCAACACCTACGGTTTTTACAGTCTCACCCTGCCGACCGATTCGGTAGCGCTTTATGTTGCCTATATCGGTTATGAAGCACAAACAATTCCCTTTTTGCTCCATGAAAACCGTTCCCTGAACGTGAATATGGATGCATCGGCCGTGCTGAAAGAGGTGGAGATTGTGGCGGACAAATATGAACGCATCGAAGAGCGCGCGCAAATGGGCCGAATCGACGTGCCGATCGCGCAGATCAAACAAATACCCGCCCTGCTTGGTGAAAAGGACGTATTGAAAGCGCTTCAATTACTCCCGGGAGTATCGGGTGGCGGCGAAGGCCAGTCGGGCCTGTATGTGCGCGGCGGCGGCCCCGACCAAAACCTGATCCTGCTCGACGGCGTGCCGGTATACAATGCCAGCCACCTGTTCGGCTTCTTCTCGGTGTTCAACGCCGATGCCATCCGCGATGTGTCGCTCACCAAAGGCGGCTTTCCGGCTCGTTTCGGCGGGCGCCTGTCATCAGTAGTCGAGATCAATATGAAAGAGGGCAATGAAAACGAGTTTCACGGAGAGGGTACCGTAGGTATCGTAGCCTCCAAACTGACGCTGGAAGGCCCGATTACCAAAGGCAAATCCTCGTTCATCGTTTCCGGCCGGCGCACCTATATCGACCTGCTGGCGCGGCCGCTGATTAAAAGCGGTTTTAAGTCGGATGGTTCCGAAGGCGTGGCTGGTTATTATTTCTACGACCTGAACGCCAAGGTCAACCACCGTTTTTCAGACAAGGACCGACTATTTTTTAGTTTTTATACCGGAAAAGACAAGTTTTACCTCGACCTGAAGGACCGCTACAATTACGCGCAGTCGCGCAACGAATATGATACCAATACGGGGCTGGGCTGGGGCAACCTCACGGCTGCCCTGCGTTGGAACCACGTTTTGACGCCCAAATTATTTGCCAATGCCACGCTCACGTACAGCCGTTACAAGTTCAATACCGACGCCGCATCGAGCGACAGAAGCATTGAGAACGGCGTAACCATTTCCGAATCGGCCTACTCGCTCGGCTACTTCTCGGGTATCGACGACGTAGCGGCCAAAGTGGATTTTGATTTCCTGCCCAACCCGCAACACTACATCAAATTCGGCGGCAGCGCCATCGTTCATACCTTCTACCCGGGCCGTTTCGATACCTATATCAAGGAATCGGTGGAAGACCCCGGCACCAGCGCCAGCATCGGCCAGCCCAATGTTACCGCAGGCGAACTTGCCCTGTATGCGGAAGACGACTGGAAAGCGACCGACCGCCTGCGCCTGAACTACGGAATTCATATATCGAGTTTCCTGGTAAAAGACAATCCCTATTTGTCCGTTCAGCCGCGCCTGAACGTGCGCTACCTGCTCAACAAGGGCTGGGCCTTGAAGGGCGCTTTCAGCACCATGCGTCAGTACATCCACCTGCTGACCAACGAAACGATAGGCCTTCCCACCGACCTGTGGCTGCCGACCACGGCAGCCGTGAAGCCCCAGGACAGTTGGCAGGCGGCCCTGGGACTTGCCAAAACCATCGGCAAGGATTATGAATTCAGCGCCGAAGCCTATTACAAGGAGATGAAGAACGTGATCGCTTTCCGCGAAGGCGCGAGCCTTTTCCAGTTCGACGACTGGCAGTCCCGCGTGGAGCAGGGCGACGGCACGGCCTACGGCCTCGAATTGTTTGTACAGAAAAAGAAAGGTCGCTTCAACGGCTGGGTGGGCTATACCCTCTCCTGGGCCTGGCGCGAGTTCGACAACATCAACCTCGGCCGGCGCTATCCGTACAAGTTCGACCGGCGGCATGATTTCGAGGTCGTCGGTTCATACAAATTCAACGATCGCGTATCCCTGTCCGCCACCTGGGTTTATTCCACCGGCAACGCCGTCACGCTCGGCACTTCCAGATACCAGGCGCCGGGGCCCTACACCAACGACGGTTACTATTATTCCTATGAAACCACGCACACTGCCGAGCGCAACAATTTCAGGTACCAATCCTACCACCGCCTCGATGTGGGTGTGGATTTTACCAAACAGAAAAAACGCCACCAACGGACCTGGTCTTTCGGCGCCTACAATGCCTACAACCGAAAAAACCCCTTTTTCCTGCTGCTGGATAAAGACTACGACAACCAGACCGGCAAGCAAGAATCTGTCCTGAAGCAGGTCAGCCTGTTCCCGGTAATCCCTTATGTAGCCTACAGTTTCAAATTCTAACTTCCTGAAAATATGCGCAATCTGTTATTGCTTCTTCTGATCAGCACAAGTCTGGCGTCCTGTAGCGAGGACTTTCTGTCGCAAACCCTCGAGATCGACCCGCCTGAATACGATAAACAACTGGTCATGCACGGTTTCGGCACCCACCCCGATTCTTCTTTCAATGTGTACCTGACCCAAAATTTCGGCATTCTGGAAAACGTACCCGACAGCGCCTGGGCGGTCCCTAACGGACTGGTGGAGTTATATGAGGAGGGCCAGAAAAAAGCGACCCTCAGTTATGTGCCGGGCATCAACGGACGTTATGTCGTGCCCGCACAGGCCGGCTTCTTTCAGCCCGGCAAGCGATACGAACTGCGCGCCGAAGCACCCGGTTTTGATGCGGTCAGCGCAGAGCAGGTCATGCCCTACCCTGTTCAGGTCGATTCGGTCCGTTTCCGGCCCAGCGCCGGTCTTGACGCCGACGGCACTAAATTGTCTGCGGTTGATGTATTTTTGAAGGACGAACCCGGCATCGAGCACTTCTATGAAATAAGGGTGGTGGCTCTGTACCCGATAATTGAATTTCACTACGACGACCAGGGCAACCAAATCATCGATACCGTTGGCTATCAGGAATATACGATCGAGCCGGTCGATTCCGACGACCCCAACGCAGAGCTTACCTTCGGCGGCGGCATAGCCGTCAGCGACCGGTTTTTCGACGGCAAATCATACCGTTTCTCCGCCAGAATATACAATTACGCCAATAGCGGATATCGATTCAAGGTTCGGGTGCGATCCGTCACCGAGGAATATTTCCTGTGGGGTATTTCTGCACAACGCAAATACGATACGGAAGATTTTCCCTTCGCCGATCCGGTGACGACTTACACAAACCTGAACAAAGGTATTGGGTTGTTCGGGCTGGGAAATGAGCAGGTGTTTGTGGTGGAGTGATTTCGCTTCATCTCCTACTCCTCGATCAGCTCCTGTGGCAGCGATTTCGTCGCCCGGGCGCCCAGCTCCCTGATCTTTTCGGCCTTGCCGATCAGCGTATCACCCGGGCGTGAGGCATTGACCAGTTTGTTCATGGCGTCGTCGTATGCCGAACGCGCATTGTCGAGCCGTGCGCCGATGGTCCGGATATCTTCTACAAAGGACACAAACTTGTCGTAAAGCAACCCGCTCTGGCGCGCGATCTCCAGCACGGACCGGGTTTGCTTTTCCTGTTTCCACATGTGCGCCACAGTGCGCATCGTGGCGAGCAGGCTGCTGGTAGTGACAAGCACAATATTCCGCTCCAGGGCATCCGTAAAAAGCTTGGGATCGGCCTGGGAGGCAACCGACAAGGCGCTTTCCAGAGGGACAAACAGGAGCAGGTAGTCCGGCGCATTCACCTGATACAACATCTGGTAATTGGTGCGGCTCAGGTTGTCCACATGGCTGCGGATGCTCGTGATATGGGCCTTCAGGTGCTGGTCGCGTTCGGAAGGATCAACGGCGTTGAAGTACCGCTCAAAGGCAGTAAGCGACACTTTGGAATCTACAATAAGGTGTTTGTTTTCAGGCAGTTGGATAATAAAATCCGGGCGTTTGGCAGCCCCGTCCTCATCGCGAAAAGTGGCCTGGGTAACAAAATGGATACCTTTTTGCAGCCCTGATTTTTCGAGCACCATTTCAAGTTGCATCTCGCCCCAGTCGCCCTGCATTTTGCTCTGGCCTTTGAGTGCGGAGGCAAGGTTGTGGGCGTCCTGACTGAGTTGCTGGTTGAGGTGATATAATTGCTCCAGTTCCTTTTTCAGGCTGGACTTCTCGCGGGTTTCTTCCAGGAATTTGCGGTCTACATTTTCGCCAAACTCCTTGATCTTTTCCTTGAGCGGGGTTAAAATGCTTTGCATCTGCAAGGCATTTTGCTCCGTAAAGCGCTGCGATTTTTCTTCGAGCAGGCGGTTCGCAATGTTTTCAAATTCGGTTTTGAAACGGCTTTGCAACTGCTCTACCTCCCCCTTTTGCGTCTTTAAAGTGTTTTCGAGGTGAAATATCTGTTGTTCGCGGGCTGCAAGTTGAGCGTGGGCATCGCGCAATTCCTGTTCCTTGGCGCTTATCCCGGCCTGCAGGGCCTCGTTACGGGCATGTATGGCGTCGTAGAGTTCCCTGGACACAACATTTGTCCTGTCTGACACCCCTCCCTGGGTTTGCGCCTGCTGGCGGAGCACCAGAAAAAGAAACAGGGCGAGCAGCAGGCCCCCAATCATAATGTAAAGCACGGGATCCATAGGCGAGTCGGTTGTGCTGACAAATGTAACCCGCTTTTTACTTTTTGTTTGTTTTGAGGGGATTTTTCGACAACAAATGTTTTGAAATTTGGTGTGGCCTGGTATACTTCCCGCAGATTCGCGCAGAAATACTTACACCGTTGAAATCTGCGGGAACTACTAAATCCGCGGGAGAAGTCCTACCGCCACACGGACACCGGATACCGGTCCACCCGCTTTGCATTGCGCAAGACCACCTGATAAGTTCCGGGCGACAGATCGTACAGTCCGCCAAGTGTAATCGTGGAGATCAGGCCCCGCCTTATTTCCAGTTGATCGAACCGCATGGCTTTTCCGTTTGCATCGAGTAGTACACATTCGTCTGTTTCAGCATAATAGTTATTGAAAACCAACACTTTAAGTTCACCACCGAATCGATCAAACGAGAAAAAGTGCTGCGGTCGTCCTGCAGGGGCATACGGATTGAAATGACCGAGGCGCAGCCAGGCGTCTGTGAAATCGGGCAATCCGTAGCCGCGCTCGTTATCCGGTTTACCGGCCTGATCTGCCGATGCAAACACGGCCTCCAGTATCTGCGGTGCCGTTTTTTCCGGATATGCGCTCCACAGGGCTGCCATAGCGCCCACCAGCATGGGCGAGGCCAGCGAGGTGCCGCTCGACAGGCCAAGTTGGACGCCCAGACCTCCGGCGGTGACTACCTGATCGCCGGGCGCAACAAGATCCGGTTTGATCCGGCCGTCGGGCGTGGGGCCCATCGAACTGAACGATGCCCGCTGTGCATCATGGTCGACGGCGCCGACGGCGATCAGCCCGGGCGCATCTGCCGGCACGCCGATATAGTGCCAGGGACCATCGCCCTCGTTTCCTGCGCTGTTGCAGATGATCATACCCTTTTGTGCGGCAATGGTGGCGCCGCGCGAACCGATCGCGGTGCGTCCGTCAAGGGTGCGGTAATGGTGGTTGAGCGTTGTGTCGTTGAAATGGGTATAGCCCAGCGAGGCATTGATGATATCGGCGCCGATGCTGTCGGCCCATTCCGCACCGGCTACCCAGTTGGCTTCCTCTACGGGATATTCGCCACCGGTGTCCTCCGTTTTCAACAAAAAATAGGTGGCATCCGGCGCGCCGCCCACAAAATACCCGGGCAGGTTACCGGCCATGACTGACAGCACCGACGTGCCGTGCTGCGCACCTTCGTATATCGCGCCATCGCGCTCCACAAAATCCCACCCGGGAAATAGTCTGCCACTGAGGGCCACACTGTCAAAAAACGGCATGGTATCGACGTTGGTAAACCCGCCGTCCATGACGGCCACCCATATGCCGTTGCCCCGGTACCCGCCCAGGTGCAGGGGCATAAGGTTGAGCATGCTGTTTTGAAAACCGGTGTAGCCAAAATCCCCTCCGCCTTCAGGTCGCGGGTAGTCGGTCACCGGTGCCCGGCTTTTGGCCGAACGGTTGGGCGGGTTCTTCACGGGAATATCGCGGCCAATGTATTTCACCGATTTTACAAAGGGCAATTTCGCCAGTTGCTCTGTTGCCTTCGGGGTGGCGATTACCGTGGCAGCATTGAGCCACCTGGAGGTGTTGTGCAACTGCACACCGTCGATTTTCAGCGCTTCAACGTATTTCGGGTTGACAGGCAGGTCGCTTTCGTCGACAAGGATGCCTGCGCGCGCGCGGCGCTCCAGCGCACGTGCCGACAGGTATTCCGCAGGCCGGCAGATACAATAGGGAGAATTGTCCTTGTCTGAAAACTCAATCCAGTATTTGTTCGGTTTTTGGGTAAAAACAGGGCTGAAAGCCGTGAAAACCAGGAGTATTACCGCTGATAGTTTTTGCATGATCCGATCACGATTGTGGAGCAAAGTAACAACAAAAACGGGCAGCCGGTTTTTGCGGCTGCCCGATATGAGTGGGTGTTTTGTGTGGCGCTCCGGGGTGCGGGCTAACGCAGGGATTTAAACGTACCCGGTGGAATTATAGGCACCGGCTGAAGCCGGAGATTTATGGAGTAGTTGGCGCCGGCTGAAGCGGGTGGTACCGTTGGGTGATACGTGGGCGCCGGCTGAAGCCGGCGGTACCGTTGGGTGATACGTGGACGCCGGCTGAAGCGGGTGGTACCGTTGGGTGATACGCGGGCGCCGGCTGAAGCCGGCGGTACCACAAACCACGCGGTTATGGTCGACGCCGGTGAGTGGCGGATTTTTTCTTCGGTGCAGGCGCCAGATCAACCATGATGCCTGTGGTAACGGCTACACCCCTGTTTTTAATTTGTTCGTTGACGACCGGGAAGTTGTACAGTTCGGTGAAACCGTAAGTATAGCGCGCATCGGCAAACCATTTCAGTCCGCTGAAGTTGAACTGCACACCGAGACCGCCCACCGCCGAAACTTCAAAACGGTTGTAGTCCAGGTCGTTGAGATTCAGGTCGGTACGGATAGGGTCAAATTCGAACAAAAAGCGTGTACGGGTGATGAGTTTGCCGTTCAGGGCGTATCCCAAAGAGGGGCCCAGCACGGCGTATCCCTGCACCTTGTCGTTGCCGACCTTCGCCTTGGCCAACAGCGGCACTTCTATGTAATTGGTCCGTATGGTAGCCTCTACGCCCGCCGGGATGTCGACATTCCCGATCGGGATGTTAATCCCCTCATCGAACCGGAAACCCTTTTGTACCCAGCCGATCTCCGGTTGCAGGGCGAAGTGGTCGCCGAAGTTGACTTCCGCCACAGCACCGGCTACCACGCCCGTGGCATATTTAAAGTCGGGTGTAATACTGCCCAGCATATCGGTCGTGTGAACAGTCCCGAAATTGGCGCCTCCTTTTAATCCGATGGCTACCTGCGCAGTGGATATCTGGTGAAAAAATACGGCTGTCAGGGTGGTCAACAGAATTTGCTTCGCGTTTTTCATATTTGTGAATGAATTGTAAACGTTTGAATATCAGCCATTTGAACTGATGGGACAAATGTGCGGGCTGTCATCCGTTAAGCGCTGTTATTCCATTGTTAGCATATTGGTAAAGTTTGGCGGCTCCCTGCCTGCAGTGGTTAATTTTGGTTAACAACAGCCACCCGGCTGCCTGACTGATGGCAGCAGGCGCCCCGGTCGGGCTCCTACCCTCGTGCATATTTTGACAAAAATTGTTGAAAACTGCCCCCTATTTCAGGTATTAAAATTGCCGGATTTCGTACCTTCGCGCACCCGAAAACGATGTGCGGCAATTGGTGGGCGGTTGAAGGATTTCACACCTGACTGTTCAGAATTAAAACATACATAAAGCCGCCGCACACCGTCTGCCGTCCACCTTTAAACGCAAGAGATGCAAGACCCGAGGATAATTTCCATCAATATCGAAGACGAACTCAAGGTCGCGTATATCGACTATTCGATGTCCGTGATCGTTTCCCGTGCACTGCCCGATGTGCGCGACGGCCTCAAGCCGGTGCATCGCCGCGTACTGTATGGCATGCTCGACCTGGGCCTGGGCTACAATAAACCCTATAAGAAGTCCGCCCGTATCGTCGGTGAGGTGCTGGGCAAGTACCACCCGCACGGCGACAGTTCCGTGTACGACACTATGGTGCGTATGGCCCAGGAATGGAGCCTGAGGTACCCGCTTGTTGACGGACAGGGCAACTTTGGCTCGATGGACGGTGATTCGCCGGCGGCCATGCGTTATACCGAGGCGCGTCTGCGCAGGGTGGCCGACGAGATTGTGGGTGATATCGACAAGGATACCGTCGATTTTCAACTCAACTTCGACGACTCACTCGAGGAGCCGACGGTCATGCCGACCAAATTCCCCAACCTGCTGGTCAACGGCGCCTCGGGTATTGCGGTAGGTATGGCTACCAATATGATGCCCCACAACCTCACGGAAGTATGTGCCGCCATCATGGCCGCAGTTGATAATCCGGAGATTGACGTGGAAGGACTGATGGAATATGTGCATGCGCCTGATTTTCCGACCGGCGGCATCATTTTCGGCCTTTCCGGAGTAAAAGAAGGGTTCCGCACCGGCCGTGGCCGGGTGGTCGTCAGGGCCAAGACTGAGATTGAAACCGACGACAAGGGCAGGGAGAGCATAGTCGTCACCGAAATACCCTACCAGGTCAATAAAGCGATGCTGATTTCCAAGATCGCCGAACTGGTAAATGAAAAAAAGGTACTGGGCGTTTCCGATGTGAGCGACCAGTCGAACCGCGAGGGCGTTCGCATCGTCATCGAGATCAAGCGCGACGCAGCGGCCAATGTGATCCTGAGCCAACTGTTTAAACTCACCCCGTTGCAGACCAGTTACGGCATCAATAATATTGCCCTGGTCAACGGTCGCCCGCGTATACTGAACCTCAAGGACATGATCGATGAGTTCATCAAGTTCAGGCTTGATGTCATCGTGCGACGCACCAAATTCGAACTGCGCAAGGCCGAGGAGCGCGCCCATATCCTGGAAGGCCTGCTCATCGCACTCGATCACCTGGATGAGGTAATCAAACTGATCCGTGCGTCGAAAGACGCCGAGGAAGCACGGGAGGGATTGATGTCGAAATTCGGGCTGACCGAAATTCAGGCCAAGGCCATCCTCGCCATGCGCCTCCAGCAACTCACCGGACTCGAGCGCGACAAGGTGAAACTCGAATACGAAGAGCTGATGAAAAAGATCGCCGAATTCAAGGCGATCCTGGCCGACGAAATGCTGCAGCGCAACATCATCAAGGCAGAGACCAGCGAGATCATCGAGCGTTTCGGCGATGCGCGCCGCACCAGCATCGAGATCAATGAGGCGGATATCAGCATCGAAGACCTGATTGAAGACGAAGAGGTGGTGATCACCATCAGCCATGCCGGCTATATCAAGCGCACCCCGATTTCCGAATACCGGGCACAGGGACGCGGCGGACGCGGCGCCCAGGGTGTGCGCACCCGCGACGAGGATTTTGTCGAGCACATGTTTTCGGCAACCAATCACAACACACTCCTGCTCTTTACCGAAAGCGGCCGCTGCTTCTGGCTGAAAGTGTATGAGATTCCGGAAGGCGCCAAAGCCACAGCCGGTCGGGTGATCCAGAACCTGCTGAATATTCCGAAAGAAGACAAGGTTCGCGCCTTTATTATAGTGAAGAACCTGCAGGACGAGGAGTTCATCAACAACCACTACATCATGTTCTGCACGCGCCGCGGACAGATCAAGAAAACCCTGCTGGAAGAATACTCGCGCCCGCGACAGGGCGGTATCAACGCCATCGGAATCAACGAAGGCGACGCCCTGATCGAAGCCAAACTGACCAACGGTAAAAACGAGATACTCCTGGCAGTACAAAGCGGCCGGTCTATCCGTTTCAACGAGGAGGATGTGCGCCCGATGGGCCGTACGGCTGCCGGTGTACGCGGCATACGTGTCGACGAAAAAGGCGGCGACGCTGTCGTCGGAATGGTTTGTGTAGACCCGAATGATACTGAAACCAGTGTGCTTGTCGTTTCGGAAAAAGGGATGGGCAAACGCTCCGCACTCGATGAGTACCGCACCCAAAGCCGTGGCGGAAAAGGAATCAAGACCATCAATGTCACGGCAAAAACCGGACACCTGGTGGCCATCAAGGCAGTTACCGATCAGGACGATCTCATGATCACCACGACCTCCGGCGTTACGATCCGTACGGCAGCCGATGCGCTCCGGGTCATGGGGCGTGCAACCCAGGGTGTAAGACTGATCCGTCTCGACGACGGCGACGACATTGCCGATGTTGCAGTGGTGGTCAGTGCGGAAGAAGTTGAACTTCCGGCAACTGAAAACGAACAGGATTAACACCCTATTGGCTAACTTTTCAATTGAAATACGTCATAAAACGATTTCAAAACATTCTAAAATTTGTTGAAGACTATGAAAAAAGTCATTTTCTCCCTGTCAGGCCTGTTTCTGGTAGCACACCTTGCCCTCGCACAGGATGATGGCGGCAAACTGGCCAAGCAGGCCGGCAAAGCCCTGACGAGCTACAATATCAACCCCACGGAAAACGCCGACAAGTTGGAAGAGGCCAAACAAAAAATCGACCAGGCCATGCAGACCGCCGAAGCGCAAGGCATGTCGTCGGCGTGGCTTACCCGCGGCGATATCTACAACACGATCCTGCAGCGCGATATGGCCAAGCGGACAATTGATCCGAACGCGCAATTGTCGGGCGATAACGACGCCCTGGTAGCATTCGAAGGTTTTAAGAATGCCTACGAAAATCCCGCGGTCAAAAAGTATGAAAAAAGCGACGCTGTAAAGGGCATCCTCGAAGTTCAGGGCCACCTGATCAACATCGGTGTGGCGAAATACGAATCAGGGGAATACGAAAAGGCCTTCAAATCCTTTGAAGCCTCGCTTCAGGCCCATGATATCCTGCTGGCCAACACCCAGAAGAGCGTACTCGAAACCAACGAGCAATATGAAAACCAGTTATATGTTACCGGTCTGGCTGCCCAACTTTCCAAACGCTACCAGGATGCACTGAAATACTATAACATGCTTTACAGCAAAGGCACGGCAAAGGCCGGGGTTTATGAAGGTATCTACGCCGTAAAACTGGAAACCGGCGACGAAGCCGGCGCTCAAAAGATCCTTACGGAAGGCCGCGCCAAATACCCGGATGACTCAGGCCTGTTGTTTGCCGAGATCAACGTGTATCTCAAAAACGGCAAACTCAACGAACTGACCGACCGCCTCAAACAGGCCATCGCCAAGGAGCCGGAAAACATCAACCTGTATGTCACCCTCGGCAACGTTTATGACAACCTCTATCAGATGGCATCAAAGGACAAAGAGGAGCAAAAAGCAAACGAATACTTCGAGGAAGCCAAAAAGTACTATACCCAGGCTACTGAAAAAGATCCTAAAAACGTGGATGCCGTATATTCACTCGGAGCACTGTACTACAACAAGGCTGCCGTACGTACACAGGAAATGAATGCATTGCCCGACGACTTCTCCAGCGCCGGTTTGAAAAAACTCAAAGCGATGAAAGACGAGGTCATGGGTCTCTTCGAACTGGCACTCCCGCACTTCCAGAAGGCGGAAAGCCTTGATCCGAACGACATGAACACGCTCATCGCCCTCAATGAAATTTATGCGCGCAAGGAAGATGAACTCTCGATCGAGTTTAAAAAGCGCCTTGATACGGTAAAAGAAGGCGGCAAAAACGCCACTTCGCACTTCAAAAATTAATTACCTGCGACGGGAATATCGCCCGTTACCGCTGC
>ERZ724526.270-NODE-270-length-30850-cov-5.832083_pt1 | contig 30850 bp, 27 predicted proteins | sample MGYA00376059_ERZ724526 | MGnify/ENA primary metagenome ERZ724526 (study PRJEB28724, sample SAMN07190883) | activated sludge metagenome | isolation source: activated sludge of sewage treatment plant in Hong Hong | place: Hong Kong | collected 2016-03-17 ...
ACTGAGTTTGATTGGCGCAATCGGTGCAGCGCTGACATTGGGAGTTAGGGGAGGGGGAGTATTGGTTTCGTTACTAGTATTACCACTTTATATTCCCATATTAATTTTTGGGGCCGGTGCAGTTGAAGCAAGCGCTGCAGGTTTAGGGTATGATGCACATTTTTCATTGCTTGGCGCTTTTCTATTGGTTTCACTCGTTTTTGCTCCTTGGGCAGCCGCTGCATCGCTAAGAATTTCGATGGAGTAGAATATTATTTTAGTAAATTTATAAAATTAGTTAGTATGTCAATAAATTGGTATAAGTATGCAGCACCCTCGAGTTTTTATTTCCTTGCCGGGAAATTAATTCCTTTTTTTACTGTTTTAGCAGTAATCTTTCTTGTTGCAGGGCTATACATTGGTTTTTTTGTGGCGCCAACTGATTTCCAGCAGGGAGAGGCATATCGCATTATCTTTATTCATGTTCCAGCGGCCTGGATGTCGATGTTTTTATACGTTGTTATGGCTTTCTGGGCAGGGATAGGATTGGCGTTTAATACTCGACTTTCATCTATGTTTGCTACAGCCATAGCACCGACTGGGGCTTTATTTACATTTATTGCTTTATGGACAGGTGCATGGTGGGGGAAGCCGATGTGGGGAACTTGGTGGGTTTGGGACGCTAGATTGACTTCTGAATTGATATTATTGTTTTTATATATTGGATTTATGTCACTACAAGCAGCTATTGATGATCCGAGAAGAGCTGATAAAGCTGGTGCTGTAATAGCGTTGGTCGGGGTTGTCAATATTCCAATTATCTATTTTTCGGTTCAGTGGTGGAATACTTTGCATCAAGGAGCCTCGGTTAGCGTGATGCAGTCACCTAAAATGGCAACTGCGATGTTGGTTGGAATGTTAGTGATGGTGCTGGCTGCTTGGATGTATTCTATAGCGGTAATCTTGCTTAGAGCACGGAACATTATATTGGAACGTGAGAGTCATACAAGCTGGGTAGCTGAATTAAGAGGAACAACGCGATGATCTGGGATAGCTGGTCCGATTTTTTTAATATGGGAGGATATGGCCTCTATGTTTGGGGGTCTTATCTAGCTACATTTATATGTGTTATAGGTGAGATTCTGATGGTTAAAAGAAGCGCTAGAACTTTAAGGCAGCAACTGAGTCTCACAAAAGAGTCAATTTTAAGAGAGAGAAAAGATGAAGCCACGTCATAAAAAGATGGCAATAATAGCCTTTAGCCTTACCGCATTAACGAGTGCAGCAATTTTGGTGTTGAATGTGTTCCAAAGTAATCTTGTGTTTTTCTTTAGTCCAACTCAGGTTGTAGCAAAGGAAGCGCCAATTGGGAAAAGTTTCCGAATTGGTGGGTTGGTGGAAGAAGGTAGCGTTAAACGCCAGAATGATTCCACAACCGTTAATTTTGCGATTACCGATACGGCAGAAACCATAAAAGTAGTCTATACCGGGATACTTCCTGATTTATTTAAGGAAGGGAAAGGGGTTGTGGCGCAGGGGAAAATTGCAAACGATGGCATTTTTTATGCTGACGAGGTTCTTGCGAAACATGATGAAAATTATATGCCTCCAGAAGCAGCTGTTGCACTTGAACAAGCAGCTAAAGCCCAGAAATCAACTCAAAATTAATAGAATAATCTTTTTTCATTGTAATCATTTAATACTTAATAATTATGGTCCCAGAACTCGGTAATTTTGCTTTGATTCTTGCAATGTTATTAGCATTGATTCAGGGCACGCTCCCATTAATCGGGGCGGCTCGTGGTATTCCTGCTTGGATAGCAATAGCGCGGCCAGTAGTACAAGGGCAGTTTGTATTTATTGCAATCGCATTTGGGTGCTTAGCTTATTCTTTTGTTAATAATGATTTTTCAGTACTCAATGTCGCATCTCATTCCAATTCTGAATTACCGCTTCATTTCAGATTTGCTGCAACTTGGGGATCACATGAGGGTTCGTTATTACTATGGATATTCTTGTTATCAGGTTGGTCTGTTGCTGTAAGTGTATTTAGTAAGCAATTGCCTGATGATATGGTTGCGAGAGTCTTAGGTGTTTTGGGATTGGTTAGCGTTGGATTTTTGTTATTTTTATTATTTACCTCTAACCCATTTGATCGTTTGTTACCCGCTGCGCTTGAAGGAAGTGACCTGAATCCATTATTACAAGATCCAGGAATGGTCATGCATCCTCCAATGCTTTATATGGGATATGTTGGGTTTTCGGTTGCATTTGCCTTTGCAATTGCTGCGTTATTGAGTGGACAGCTCGATGCAGCATGGGCAAGGTGGTCACGTCCTTGGACCACTGCAGCATGGGTATTCTTAACGATTGGTATCATGATCGGTAGTTGGTGGGCTTATTATGAATTAGGTTGGGGGGGATGGTGGTTTTGGGATCCTGTCGAGAACGCATCTTTTATGCCATGGTTAGTTGGAACCGCACTGATTCATTCTTTGGCTGTAACTGAGAAGCGTGGTAGTTTCAAAAGCTGGACGGTTTTACTGGCGATTACAGCATTCTCATTAAGCTTATTGGGTACATTCTTGGTGCGTTCAGGTGTTTTGACTTCAGTTCATGCATTCGCAACTGATCCAGCCCGTGGTATTTTCATTTTAGTTTATCTAGTAGTGATTGTGGGCTTTTCATTAACGTTATTCGCGTGGCGTGCGCCTAAAGTAGGATTAGGCGGTGATTTTCAGTTGGTGTCACGCGAAACGATGTTATTGACTAATAATGTCTTATTGCTCGTGGCTGCAGGGAGTGTCATGCTTGGCACACTCTATCCTTTATTAATGGATGCGTTGAATTTAGGCAAAATATCTGTTGGCCCTCCCTATTTTGAAACAATATTTGTTCCTTTGATGGCACCAGCTATTTTCTTGATTGGTCTTGGGCCAATTGCTCGGTGGAAGCAAGCAAGTTTACCGTCATTAGTCACTCGTTTACGCTGGGCATTTGTGGTTAGTATGGTAAGTGCCCTGACCATGCCGTTATTGATGGAAGAATGGAAGCCTATGGTTAGTTTTGGTCTGCTTTTGGCGTTCTGGATTATCACAAGTATTGTTGTCAATATTAAACATCGTATCCAAAATAGTGGGCAGGGGAGCGTCATAGCGAGATTGAATCGCCAATCCTCTAGTTACTATGGAATGCATTGTGCGCACTTAGGTATAGCAGCTTTTGTAATTGGTGTAACGATGGTTAATGGTTACGAAACCGAGAAAGATGTTCGGATGGAGCTTGGAAATATTGTATCAATTGGCGGCTATACCTTTAAGTTTAATGGAACTACAAATAAGCCAGGACCAAACTACAAAGCGACAGTAGGTGATATCGATGTGCTGAAAGGTGATACCGTGGTGCGTAAATTATATCCTGAGAAAAGAACTTACAATGCATCTGGTATGGTTATGACAGAAGCTGCGATAGATACTGGCATTGTAAGAGATTTGTATATTGCATTGGGAGAGCCGTTGGATAACGGTGCTTGGGTTGTCCGTGTGTACCATAAGCCCTTTGTTGTTTGGATATGGCTCGGTTGTATTTTGATGGCGTTGGGAGGAATTCTGGCTATTTCAGATCACCGTTATCGATTTAATATTCTTAGAAAAAAACAATCTGAGGTTAATCAGACTGTTGAAAAGGAAGCGACATCGATTCCAAATTCCACTGGCGTTGCAATTAGCTCGACAATCGTTTCAGAAGGTAAAAGCGTATGATGCGCTTTCTATTGCCATTAGCAGTATTTATTGTATTAGTGGTTTTTTTAGGGATAGGATTAACACTGAATCCGCGTCAAGTTCCTTCTCCGCTCATTGATAAACCTGCACCTGTCTTTGAATTACAGCAATTACACGATCCTTCGAAGACATTAGCATCGCAAGACAATATGGGTAAGGTCTGGATGCTAAATGTTTGGGCGTCATGGTGTGTAGCTTGTCGAGATGAGCATCCATTGTTAGTTCAACTTGCTAAACTTGGCATAGTCCCAATTTATGGATTGAATTATAAAGATGAGCGAAGTACTGCAATTCAATGGTTGAAGCAATATGGTGATCCCTATGCGGTAAGTATTATTGACGCTGATGGAAAGGTAGGGATTGATTATGGGGTATATGGAGTTCCTGAGACTTATGTTATTGATAAGAAAGGGATCATTCGTTATAAACATATCGGACCCGTCACGGTGAAGTCATTGGAGGATAAAATCCTACCTCTGATAAAAGAATTGCAAGGTTGAGATTAATGAATTATTTAAACAGTCATTTTCTGTCAAGCTGGCAGATGTCGCTTGTATTTATATTAGTATTTTTTGTACAGATAAGTTTTGCTAATGAAGCAATTCCAGTAGCTGAAGACCCCATTTTAGAAAAACGTTTGATTGAGCTTTCGGAGAACTTACGCTGTTTAGTTTGCCAAAATGAATCACTGGCTGGCTCACGGGCTGATTTTGCGAATGATCTGAGGCGAGAAATTCGAGAACAAATGAAAGCTAATAAAAGCGATGAAGAAATAATCGATTTTCTAGTTGCGCGATACGGTGATTTTGTTCTTTACAATCCACCGTTTAAGCCAACGACAATATTGCTATGGCTTGGCCCCATCTTATTATTCTTAGGGGCAATCCTTGCTTTAGTTTTATATTTAAGACGTCGTCGATCGCTAGTATTTGAAGAACCGCAGCAACTATCTGAGAGTCAGCAGCTAGAAGCAGAAACCTTGATTAGAAAAATTGAGAAGGAATAAAAAAGGATGACTACATTTTGGGTTGTTGCAGGTGCTTTTATTGTTACTGCGCTGATGTTCGTTTTGCCAACCTTGATCAAGAGTCGGCAGGGAAAAATAACAGCACTAGAGCGTCAAACAGCTAATATTGCGATTTATCGTGATCAGATAGCTGAATTAGATGCAGATTTGAGTAACGATGTTTTATCTAAGGAACAGTACGAAAAGAGTAAACAAGAATTACAAAAAAGAATGTTGCTAGATGTCAATGCATCGGGCACTGAGTCCGGCACCGATGCATTACCCAGTAAAGCGCGTGGTTTAGTAACTGCGGTTGTGATTATGCTTGCTATTCCCCTAACAGCTATATCGTTGTATATGGCGATCGGTGATACGCGGGGATTGTTGCCACAGTCGCAGCTTGCAAATGCAACACAGTTTCATTCTGAAAATATGGCCGGAGTGCCACAAGGGCATGCTGAGATTAAATCGGTTGTTGATAATCTAGTAGCGCGTCTTCAAGATAATCCGGAAGATATCGAAGGATGGGTTATGTTAGGCAGAACCTACGCCATAATGGGTCAATATCAACAAGCGAGTGCTACTTATGCTAAGTTAGTCGAGATGATTCCCGACAATGCGCAATTATTAAGTGACTATGCAGATGTGTTGGCAATGACGAATAATGGAAGCTTGATTGGTAGACCAGCTGAGTTGATTGCTCATGCACTGAGCATTGATCCAGAATACCCGAAAGCACTTGCTCTGGCCGGAACAGTTGAATTTGAGAAAGAAAACTATGAACAAGCAGCAAATTACTGGCAGAGGCTGGTGGCGCTTATTCCTGAAGATTCTCAATTAGCAGCATCAGTGACTAGTAGCATCGAGCAAGCCAAGACACTTGCTGTAAAAGGAAAAGAAGATCACCCAGTTCAATTAGCTCAGAATTCAAAGGTCTCAAGTGATTTACAGCATGATGCTACGTCTTCAGATGAAGTTAAGATAGCAGCAAATTCGATTACATCAACAAAGGTATCTGGAAAAGTGATCATTAGTCCTGATCTGGCAAGTAAAGTATCCGCTACGGATGTTTTGTTTGTTTTTGCTCGTGCAAAAACAGGATCTAAAATGCCTTTAGCAATCCTCAGATTAAGTGCTAAGGATTTACCAGCAACTTTTTCACTTGACGATGATATGGCTATGACTCCTACCATGAAAATGTCTAGTTTTCCTGAAGTAGTTATTGGGGCTAGGGTAAGTAAATCAGGTCAGGCAGTTCCGACAAGTGGAGACTTAGAAGGATTTAGCCAACCAGTTAAATTGGGCGATAAAGATGTCTTGATTACAATTGATCAAATCATACCCTAAACATAAATTTCTTTATTAATTGATACTCAGATGTTAGCTAATCCTATACCTGACTTTGAACTTGAATCGACTGAAGGTAAACCTTTTAGGTTAACTGACTATCGTGGTAAGAAGTTGATAATCTATTTTTATCCAAAAGATGACACGCCGGGTTGTACCACCGAAAGTCAGCAATTTAGCCATTTATATGAACAATTTAAAGCACTTAATTGTGAAGTTGTTGGAATTTCAAGAGATAGCATTAAATCACACGAAAATTTTAGAGAAAAACTAGGATTGCCATTTGATTTATTAAGTGATTCAAACGAAACGGTTTGTAATCGCTTTGAAGTCATGAAATTGAAAAATATGTATGGCAAACAAGTTCGTGGTATTGAACGGAGTACTTTTGTTATCGATGAACAGGGCAAGCTAATAAGAGAGTGGCGTGGTGTGAAAGTGCCTGGTCATGTAGATGAGGTTCTATCATTTATTAAAACACTTTGAATTGAAGTTTCATCGGTTTGAAAGTAAATGCTTGATTGAATCTTTTTCTTCGAGGAGTTCTTGGTAGGTTTCAAGCATTTTAGCCTTAGATCGACTACTGATTTCAAGTCCTTGAACAATCCTGTAAGTGCCATTCTGACATGTAACAGGGAATCCATAAATAATTTCCTCTGGGATGCCATAACTACCATCAGAGGGTATCCCCATTGTCACCCAGTCATTTTCTCGAGTTCCAATCAACCAATCATGCATATGATTAATAATTGCATTGGCAGCGCTTGCAGCGCTCGATAACCCACCTCTCGCTTCGATAATAGCTGCACCCCGGTTTTGCACAGTTGGAAGGAAGTAATTTTCAACCCACTCGTAATCACTAATAAGGTTGATTATTTTCTCGCCTCTAACCTCTGTGTGATCAATATCAGGAAATTGAGTTGAAGAATGATTGCCCCAGATAATCATTTTTCTAATTTCTGTAACGGGTTGATTAATTTTCATAGCTACCTGGGACAATGCTCGATTGTGATCCAATCGGAGCATTGCTGAAAAGTTATTTATTGGTAGTTTAGGTGCATTCTTCATCGCAATATATGCATTCGTGTTGGCTGGATTGCCAACAACGAGCACTTTTACGTTTGGATCAGCAACTTCATTGAGTGCTTTACCTTGGGTACTGAATATAACGCTATTAGCAGCTAGCAGGTCCTTACGCTCCATTCCTTTTGTTCGTGGTCGAGCGCCGACTAGGATCGCAATATTAGCCTTATCGAAAGCGACGAGTGGATCATCAGTTTTAATGACATCTATTAAGAGCGGAAAGGCACAATCAACAAGCTCCATGATGATACCATTAAGAAAACCTTGCGATTCAGTAACATCCAGTAAACGAAGAATGATGGGTTGATCATTACCAAGCATGTCCCCAGCCGCTATCCGAAATATTAAGCTGTAGCCAATTTGCCCAGCTGCGCCTGTGACTGTGATGCAAACAGGAGGTTTCATACTATCAATTTTTAATTAAATGTATTTTATATAGTATATCGAAGTATCGCGGTTTAGTCAGGATTCTAAACGATTTCTGCTCAGAGCTAACTGGGTAATATCTGTAAGATAATTGGTTATCGCAATACTGCTGGTTCAATCATTTTGTTTGATCGATTTTAAGTTGGATAATGAGAGATATGGATGAAGATTTAATTACGATAGAGCGCATCATGGTAAAGTTTGTGGGAAAGGTTATTTTCATCAAAGAGATAGTGGTCAATGGAATTATGTATCATTGAAAATCTAAGACTGAGATACGTAATCAGCCATTTCCCCTAGATGAATTCAACTCGCTAAATGATTTAATATTTAAGGCAACACGTTAATATAAAGTATAGGAAAAAGGACAACAATATCATGACATATACTCACGACCAGACTCTGCCAAAAGGTACACATATTGGTGTCTATGAAATTCAAGATACGAAAGAAACTACGGTATTTGATATTACTTATCGTGCTTGGAATCATCATCTAAAAGAACAAGTTGAGATACTTGAATATTTTCCTCAGAAGCTTGCATTACGTGCTAGCGGTAGCCAAGTTGTTGAATGCAAAAATCCATCGAATAAGGAAGATTATGACTTGGGTTTGAGGGCATTTCTAGATCAAGGAAATGTTCTTACTCACGTGGAACACCCGAATATAGCCGCCTCTGAAAATATCTTGGAGCATAACGGGACAGCTTATTTGATAACACATCGTAATGAAGGCAAACCACTTTCTCGCATACTAGAGCCATCAACAATTTTTGAAGAGGCAGAGATCAAATTTATACTGATATCAATCTTAAATGCCTTAAAAGAACTGCATGGATATAATTTTATTCACGAGGGGATCCAGCCCGAATCGATTTTCTTGAAAAAAGATGGCGAGCCTATCTTGACGGGTTTTTCATCTGCGCGTTGGATACTCGCAAGGCGATTGGGTGAAGATACTTCTACCTTGATTACAGCTTACTCGCCCTCAGAACAATATGAGCCTACAACGGAAGTTAAGCCCGCAACCGATTTTTATTCACTCGGCGCGACGCTATATCAGTGTATTACCCATAAGGAGCCGGTATCCGCACAAAATCGGTTAAATGCAATTAAACGAGGTGAATCTGATCCTTTGATTTCACTTTCAGAATTATCAGGTATGACATTAAGCCCTTCAATCACTAAAGTAGTTGATTGGATGCTGAAGCTTCCTTGCAGTGATCGACCTCAATCAGTGGAGGAGTTAATGGCGTTAATCGATAATGTAACGGGTAAAGATCAGGCTCAATCAAATATTACTGGCGCAGAAATCGTTGATGATTTTGGTAAGCATAAAATTACTAAAAATCCGTTGGGGTTGGCGATAGGAGCTAGTATTGCAGCATTTATTATGATTGGATTGTGGTTTGGGGAAAAGAAATCGGATTTAGTCGATGTAAATAAAGGGGCTGATCTTGTTGAAATTAGCGAACCGATATTGTCGAGTGAACACCACATTAAGGATTTAGTTGAAGATCCATTAAGTAAAACATCTTCTGAAAATGTATCCGCATTACCAGATATTCCTTTAGTACGTGAAGATCATAAAGTAGAGCATTCAACAGTTGAATCAGAACTGAAAGGAAATCAGCATTCAACCATGGCTGATTTATCAGTGAACACATCTGCACAAATGATTGTAGAAGAACCGATTGATAAGAATGTTATCAAGATGCATTTAGACGCTGCTGAGAAAGCGATGAGAGCTTCGCGTTTTACAACGCCTGCTAAAGATAATGCGTTTAAGCATTATCAGATGGTGCTTGCTATTGATGCACATAATGATATCGCCCAGGCAGGATTAAGGAGAATCGTCGATCGCTATATTCAGTTCATAGCTAAAGCAAGACTCGAAGGTAGGTTGGAAGATGCACAGCTCTATTTGGAAAGAGCTGGAAGTGTACTTCCGAATGATGCGCGACTAGAAAAAATTAGATTGGATCTGGAGACCACGGCACACTAAGCTCATAATATTAAGGCCTAGCTACTAGCAGACAAGATCTTATTAGTCTAGGCCATATTAGTTAAACTATGAGAAGGAAGGTTGCAATCGTTTGGCTAAATGATAAAGGGTCTAAATTGGGGTTTATCTATCATTATTAAACGGAGAGAAATAGTGAGTAAGTTAAGAGTCACTACAATTAATATGTGTTTTTTGCTAGTGATAAGCGGATGTAGTAGCACTGAAGTTGTGCAACAGCCCAATTTGAATGTTTCGATTGGTCAACAGTTTATCGATCTAAAAAAAGCTTACGATTCAGGCGCATTGACTGAGAAGGAATTTCAGCGCCAAAAAGCTCGACTAATTGATAGTATTCGCTAAAAATTGGGAGAAAATTTAAGATGGCAATAAGGTTTACAGTTTTAGTTTTGGCATTAATTACGCTAATTACCGGTTGCGCTTTTGGAGGAGACGCATCTGTAAAAGTGCAAGGAACTTCCACGATAACGACAGGGCAGGAACTGCAGGATCTGCAGCGTGCACTGGCAGAAAATGCAATTACTCAAGAAGAATATGAGGCTGCAAAAAAGGCTTTACTACGCCGTTCGAGATGATAGCTATATACCTTAAATATTACCCTTATTTTTAAATGCAAATGGTTTCTTGATAGGATGATAAATTGATATCAATGATAGGAATAAAGGGCGCATTCCCTAGTGCTAGAAAGGTTATTCGTGGACAGGCCAGCGATTAAAGTGTATAGTTAACACGCTGCATTTGCTTCTGTTTTTTGTTTGTGATAGTTGGAGTTTATGCGGTTGCGGTAATGTGGGAAGCAGTACCGAAAAAAGAATGGCGCTTCTGATTAGATAACATTGCGCAATTTTTAAAATTTATGGAGGGATTATGAATAATAAAGCTGTACAAGCAGTGATTGGCCTAGGGCTGCTCTGTTTTACTGCTTCTGTTGCGTTTGCAACAAAGCATGATATTTCAAAATTGCCACGTGTAAAACAAACACTTGTTGCACCACCGTTTGTTCCTGAGCATGATCAAGTTTCAAAAGGTCCTAAAGTGGTTGAAGTAACAATGGAAACCATTGAAAAGCAAATTGAAATTGCTCCTGGTGTTAAATACTGGGCATTGACTTTTAATGGTACGGTTCCTGGTCCGCTTATCGTTGTTCATGAAGGGGATTATGTAGAGCTTACATTAAAAAACCCTAAAACGAGCACAATGGCACATAACGTTGATTTCCATGCAGCAACAGGTGCATTAGGCGGTGCTCAACTCACATTGGTTCAACCTGGTGAAGAAGTGGTATTGCGCTGGAAAGCACTCAAAAATGGCGTCTTTGTCTATCATTGCGCGCCAGGCGGAACGATGATTCCATTCCACGTTATCTCTGGTATGAGTGGTGCGATTATGGTATTACCGAAAGATGGTCTGAAAGACAATAAAGGTAAATCAGTTAAATACGATCGTGCATATTATATCGGTGAGCAAGATTTCTATGTACCTAAAGGTGCGGATGGTAAATACAAATCCTATGATCAACCTGCTGCAGGTATGGCTGATATCTTAGGAGTAGCTGCAGGCCTTATACCAAGTCACGTAGTGTTTAACGGTGCTGTTGGAGCCATAACCGGTGACAATGCATTGAAAGCTAAAGTGGGCGAGAAAGTATTATTTATCCACTCACAAGCTAACCGTGATTCACGTCCACATCTGATTGGTGGTCATGGTGACTTAGTATGGCAAGGTGGTTCATTTAATGATCCTCCAATTACTAACCAAGAAACATGGTTTGTACCTGGTGGAGCAGCTGTTGCAGCACTTTATGATTTCAAAATGCCTGGTCTCTATGTTTACTTAAGCCACAACTTAATTGAAGCTGTATTGCTCGGCGCAGCAGCTCATATGAATGTTGAAGGTGAATGGGATAATGACATCATGGAACAACTCAAAAAACCTGCAAGCTTTAACAAAGATGCAGCGATGGATCATTAATTCATAAAGAAGCAGTTTAGCTTATTTAGAGAAAACGACCCCTTTTTAGGGGTCGTTTTTTTTTTGTAATGATGGCATTAGCGGGTAAAGCCAATTAGCATGATATAATCTCTAATTCAATCATTCTGATTTGCTTTGATGGCAGTACCACATCTTACTACGGCCTTAAGTGGACCGATCCTCGCGCTTGAAAAGCGTATTCTTGAAGCAATGCCTGCAATTGAGCACTGGCTACGAGGAAAATGGCAGCAACATGCTATTCCTTTTTACTGTTCAGTTGATTTAAGAAATAGTGGGTTTAAACTAGCGCCGGTCGACACCAATCTGTTCCCGGGTGGTTTTAATAATCTCAACACCGACTTTTTACCACTTTGTGTACAAGCGATGATGGCGGCAGTAGAGAAAATTTGCCCTGAAGCGCATAGTATTCTCATCATTCCAGAGAGTCACACACGAAATATTTATTATCTTCAGAATGTGCATGTATTAGAGCGGATTATGCGACATGCAGGATTAAATATCCGAATTGGTTCGTTGATTCCGGAAATTACAGAACCTACACCTATTAATCTACCTGATGGAAATACGCTACTTCTAGAGCCAATCGTAAGGAAAGGAAATCGTTTATCGGTTGGAAACTTTGATCCCTGCGCTATTTTGTTAAATAATGATCTTTCAAGTGGAATTCCTGATAGCTTAAAAAATTTAGATCAAATTATTATTCCGCCAATTCATGCAGGATGGACTACGCGCTTAAAGTCTCAGCATTTTACGGCTTATGATCGGGTAGCACAGGAGTTTGCGGAACTGATTGGTATCGATACATGGCTTATTAATCCCTATTTTAATTCTTGTGGAAAAATCGATTTTCATGAAGAGAAAGGGGTAGACTGTGTCGCAGCAACCGTAGATGAAATACTCAGTAATATTAAAGAAAAATATACTCAATATGGTGTCAAGGAAGAGCCCTTTGTAATTGTCAAAGCGGATGCGGGTACCTATGGCATGGGGATCATGACGGTAAAAGATGGGGCTGATGTTTATAAGCTTAATCGCAAGCAGCGCAATAAGATGGCTAAAATCAAAGAAGGGTTGTCTGTGAGCCACGTTTTGGTACAGGAGGGCGTTTATACTTTTGAGAGCATCCATCAAGCCGTTGCCGAGCCTGTGATCTATATGATCGATCGTTATGTTGTAGGAGGATTCTATCGTGTTCATACCGGTAAAGGTATCGATGAGAATTTGAACGCACCTGGTATGCATTTTGTTCCATTAGCATTTGATACTTCCTGTGTACTTCCCAATCATGCAGCACTTCCTGATTCAGTTCCAAATCGGTTCTATGCTTATGGTGTTGTAGCGAGGCTGGCTTTACTTGCCGCTGCCGTTGAACTAGAGCAGCATGCACCTAAGGTTGGCGCTTAGGTCGATTGCAAGTTATGGCTGATTTCGTATGAATTTGGTTTTTATTATTGATCCGTTAGAATCGCTCAAAATTGAAAAAGACTCTAGTATTGCGATGATGCAAGAAGCCATCGTGCGTGATCATCGGGTTTTTGTAATGCATCAAGGTGACCTGAGTTATGAAAATAATATCGTCATGGCCAGAGTAAACGAGTTGCAGCCCAAGCAATCGGGAGAGATTCAGGCACATTGGTTTGATCTAGGCCCCAAAGAAGTCGTTCCATTAGCGCAATTCGATATAGTCTTGATGCGTAAAGATCCCCCTTTCGATATGGAGTATATTTATAGCACCTATTTGCTAGAAATCGCACAGCAACAGGGTGTGTTGGTCATTAATAACCCTAGGAGTGTTAGAGATCATAATGAGAAACTGGCAATTACAAAATTTCCCGATTTTATTCCTGCCACGTTAGTAACTAGAAATGAGCATTTGATTCGGGAATTTCTGAGTCAACATCAAGATATCGTATTGAAACCGTTAGATGGGATGGGAGGCGCTAGTATTTTTCGTGTGCATAGTACTGATCCTAACTTGAGCGTAATTCTGGAAATGATGACTCATTATGGGACGCGTACCATTATGGTCCAGCGTTTTCTCCCAGAGATTGTATTGGGCGACAAACGAATTTTGCTTATTGCCGGGAAACCGGTTCCCTATGCACTTGCACGTAAGCCAAAATCAGGAGAAAGCCGGGGAAATCTGGCTGCGGGTGGAATTGGTATTGTTCAGCCTTTGTCAGAGCGTGATTTACAAATTGCAACTACGATAGGCCCGGTCCTAAATACGCTAGGCTTAATATTGGTTGGGCTTGATGTGATCGGGGATTCATTAACTGAAATCAATGTGACGAGTCCGACTGGGATGCGAGAAATAACCAAGCAAACTGGATTTAATGTTGCTGGAATGATGATAGAGGCCCTTGAAGCCCTTAGCTGATTATTTGTCGCGGTATTTAGAAACTCAGCTTATGTTTAAAACGAGTAAGCAGGGTAGGTAGAATGATAAAGACGCAAATCAAGATGTAAAGAATTCCAACGGCTAACAGCATACCCATGCTTGCTGTTCCCTGATGAGTAGATAGAATCAAACTACCAAATCCCGCCATAGTCGTCAGTGCGCTATAAAATATGGCAGAGCCTGTGCTCGTTTGTAGCAAGTTTCTTTGGTTTTCTACAGAACTCAAGCTTCGATAAACCATATGGATGCTACTATCGATACCAATGCCTAGTAAAAGTGGTAATGCAATTACATTAGCGAAATTAAATGGAATATTTAGCAGCGCTGTTGTTGCAACTGTAAATAATGCTGCCAGAAGTAATGGCAGAAGCGTTATTACAACAAGTAAAATGTTTTTTCGCAATAAAACATAAAGTGATAGGGTTACACCAAGTAAAGTAAGAATGAATGCATGGATAAATGCGTCAACCACCGCTTCTCCTGCTGCGAGCATGATGGCTGGTGTGCCACTAATTTGTGGTGCATGTTGTTGAACCGATCGAATGAAACGTTTCAGTGCATCGTTATCATTGAGGTTTTCTGATGGGTAAACAGCAACAAGGAAGTCGTCGGATTCATTGTGCCAGCGCTGGCGTAATGAGCTTGGTAAAGATTCATCCTTGATGGTGCTAGCTTCAAGAGCAAGCTGGAGGCGATTGAGTACACCAGGTAGTTGACCGATTAAATCGTTTTGAAGTGCATTTAAGAAAGGTTGCACTTGTCCAGCAGGAACTGTGTGGATAAAGGTAAGTAGCTGATCAATCGAAAAGCTCAGTCTTTTCCATGACTCAATACTTAAGTGATTAGGTTTTTCAATCATTAATTGATTGAGCTGATACCTTAAATTTTCAAGCGCTTGGTTAATCTGGGTGAAATCACTGGACTCAAGATTATCATTCTCGACATGGTTTTCAGTAAAGAAGGAAGGTCCGAGTGTAAGTGCAATTCCTTCAATGATTTGAAGTTTCTCATCTTGTTGATCTGGGATGAAATCAGCGATACTAATCACTTTATCGACGACAGGTAGGTTTGTTAACTGCGTAGCAAGGTTATTAGCCTCTTCAAGACTTTTGACAGTTGCCATCGATAGCCAGGGTGAATGTTGCGTATCGGCGAGTAACTCGCGAAAAGTTAACACAGCTTCACCATTAGGGTCGCTGAGATTCAGTAAATTATAATCAAATCTAATTTGATTCCATGTGGTGAGTGCAAGTGCAAAAGATAGTGCTACTAACGCATAAACTGTTTTAGGCCATTTTTGTGGAAGCGCTAGCCATTGCTGAGTTATTGATTTATTTTTGTGTGCTTGAAATTGAATTTTTGAGGGTAGAAAACGTTGTAATGCGGGGACGACCGTTAACGTTATGAATAAGCTGATAAACATACCAGTTCCCGATATGATTCCCAGTTCAGCGATTCCTAGAAAAGTTGTTGGAATAAAAGCATAGAATCCAATTGCGGTTGTGAGTGCGCAAATTAGCAGAGAAGGGCCAATATCGTGAATAGCCCTTAGCAATATTTCGATGACGGGTTGATCTGGTCGATTCAACTCGTGGTAGCGGAGTATCAAATGAATGGCGTAATCTACTGCAAGTCCAATATAGAGCGCAGCAAAAGCGATTGAAATTAAATTGAGATGACCAATCGTTGCCGTCGTGAAAGCCGCTGTGATGACTAATCCCAATAGTAAGCTCACTAGCACGGTAATGATGGCTCCCGCTGATCGTAAAGCAACAAAAAGAATAAGTGTAACGATGATGAGCGCAACCAAACCCGCATATTCAGCGCCATGCATGGCACTCAGCAACTCTTCATAGGAAAGTGCAACTTCACCCGTAATCCGCAGTTTTGTTAAAAAATCATTTTCAAGATTGAGCGTCTGAAATGCGGCTCTTATCGCATCAATCGAATCTTTAGCTGCAAAGAGTTCGGTGTAATCTAGTTTGGGTTGTAGGATAATGATTTCTTTGTAGCTGCTTTGAGGGTGCTCATCGTTAAATAATGCTTGCCAAGAAAGCGGCCTAGGATTATGGGCGAGCCTTGCAGACAACGTTGCTGAAATTCCGTCTAGAACTGGGTCTAATTCGAGGTTGTTGCCGCTACGAAATGCATCGACAGCTTCTGTCAGAGTTTGAATGAAGGTTAATAGGCTTGGGTTTTGAGCAATTCTAACAATTAGCGGTTGCGCTGCCGCAAGTCGGTCTGCTAAAAATTCAAGCTCTGCGATGTTTTTATAAAGTAAACCATTCTGTTCTAGGAATGGTTCTCCCGCTCCATAATAAATATCATAAGCCTCGATATGTCCGTCTTTTAAATAAGACGTTAATCGGCTTGCTGCGGCATGAGCTTGTTCAGGTGTGGGTGCATCGAGCACCAGAATCAAGGTATTTTCGTATTGTGGAAAAGCTTTATTGAGTTTGGCAAGGTTGACACGAAAAGGAAGTTCTTCGGATAACATATCAGCCGTATCCGTTAGCACTTCTAAATTACGCGCGGTATAAGTACCGCATGCAATTCCGGTTATGAGTAAAAAACACAAAACCCAAAAAGCGTAGCGATAGCAAAACGCCGCCCAGGCTATCAATGCACGTTCTTGTTGATCGGTAGGTTTCACTGAGTTCGTTATACTGAAAGAAAGGAAAGTTGTCTCAAGTCGTAAATGAGAAATCAGGCACCACGATTACAGACGTAAAGGCTAAGTTAGTGAGCAATATTGCGTGTATTAGAAGATGCTAGTGATGTTGCTCTGCCTGAATAATTTTTTGTTCTAACAAGGAAAGTAGTGCAGAGAAGCCATCGCGTTGGATGATGGCACTGTATTCCGCTCTTTTTAATGCGAGGTCACTCACGCCATCCGCGAGAATATTGATGATTTTCCAATTATGATTGGTCCCTTGGCGCATTACATAATCAAAGTTAACCGCTTTGCCATCAGCCTGTATGAGCTGGCTCCGAACAAGTACTTGCTCTTTCGGTAAGGTACGTTTTTCAATAAACTCAAATCGCTCTTGGTCATGTTGATTAAATCGCTCTGCATAGGTGGCGATGCTAAGCTTACTGAACGTTTCGGTAATTGCTTGATGTTGTTCCTCAGTTAATTTATTCCAGTGTGTTCCAAGCACGGCCTTAATAATCGCTGGTAAATCATGAGATCGTTGAACTACTGGTGCAAGGAGATTGAAACGTTCTTGATAACTTAATTCAGTGCCTTTTTGCATTACTTGAATCAGCGTAGCTTGTAATTCATGGATGACTTGCTCCGGTGTTTCACTTTCGATTGGTTGTGAATGAGATAGCACAGGCACAAACAGTACCACGCTGAAGATGATCAGATAGCGTAAAAGAATAAAGTTATAACGAGATTTCATAGCGACGATTTTTCCATAAAGCACGTTCTCCACGCCAATATTTCAATGCAGATGTCCAGGTCATTAATAGGAATAAAGAACCAATAAACGGTAAAGCAACGACCCATAGCAATGAACGGCGATAGAACTGAAGTGTAGGTATATAAGCAACTAACATGGCTAACCAAGTAAATAGACCAATCATAACGCCAAGCCATTCTTCCGCTAAGAATGATCCAACTGGAGCAAACCAGAACAGGCTAATCATCAAAAGTGTGCACACCAGAAGCCAAAAGATAGAATAATTTAACTGTGTGTATGCCGTTCGTGCCACCATATCCCAAATTGGCATTAATGTCTGATACTCTCGATGGCTCTTGACTGAGTGACTTAATCCAGTCCAGGTAAGAAAACCCGCTTGTTTAACGCGATTCGCTAGTGTGCAGTCATCAATGAGCGCATTTCGAAGGCAATTAAAGGCGCCGATTTGATGTAGCGCTTCGCGTTTGACAAGAATGCAACCACCTGCAGCAGCAGCGATCTTTGATTGGGGGGTATTGGAAAGCTTAAAAGGGTACAGCAGTTTAAAGAAAAAAACGAAAGCAGGCATCAGCAAACGTTCGATGAAACTATCCATATTAGGTTCTGCCATTAACGATACGAACGCTAACTGCTCATGCTCTGCTTTCTGAAGTAATGTTGCAACCATACCGTTATCGAGTTCGATATCAGCGTCAAGCAGTAACACATAAGATGTTTTTATATGGGCCAATCCTTGTTCTAGTGCCCATAGCTTACCACTCCATCCCGTTGGTAGCGTTGTACCTGAGATAATGGTTACTGGAAAGTTTTTAGCTTTCTCACTGGTATCATCTTCAGATTGATCATCGACGATGATGATTGGTAAATTTTTCCCCTGCGTTGACAGCGCTTGTAGTGTTCTTTCAATTGAAGCACTTTCATTTCGCGCTGGTATGAGAACTGTTACATTACTGATTTGTTCAGAATTTAATCGAGGGTTAGACTCAAGATATTCTTTTGTGCTCGTTGGCTTCCAAGGCAGTAGTACGATGATCCACCAAAGAAGCGCACCGAAGCAAGCAAAACCAACGGTAAAAATTTCAAACATAATCTGAATAACAATGTATCCGGTAGAGTTCTAGTTTCACGTTTTGAAATATAGTGAAATAAAAATTCTACCGGTTATTTATTTTTTATTTGATACATCTCCTGAAGAAGAAGCTTTTACTGCTTTTGGCTCTACAACCACAGGGATAGGAAAATCCTTTTGTGCATTATCCGCACTACTATTTTGCTGTGAGGGATCGATTGCCATTGGACCATCAGTTTTAGGTCCATTTAAACTGACACGCATTGCTTTGATTGGGTGTGCAAAAGTATCATTGATAGCGGTTGGTTCAAAGCCGCAGTGAGCCATGCAGTTTGCACATTTAGGATTTTTCCCTACGCCGTATTTATCCCAGTTAGTATCTTCCATCAACTCACGGAAGCTTGATGCATAACCTTCATCAACGAGCAAATAACAAGGACGCTGCCATCCGAATAAATTACGGGTTGGATTACCCCACGCAGTACATTGATAGCTTTGATTTCCTGCCAGAAAGTCTAAATACAAACTTGAATGATTGAATCTCCAAGCGCGTTTGCGTTTCTTACCTTCTTGAAAAATGGCACGAAATAAACGCTTACTGACAGAACGTTGAAGGAAAACATCTTGCCGCGGAGCATGCTCATAACTAAATCCTGGGGAAACGTTAATACCTTCAACCCCTAACTCAGTCGCGGTATCAAAAAAATCAGCGACTTCTTCTGCGGTTTCATTCTGAAACAGCGTGCAGTTGACAGTTACTCTAAATCCGCGCTCAAGCGCTTTCTTGATAACGGGAATTACTTTGTCGTATACCCCATCACGGCATACAGAGGTATCATGGCGTTCTTTGTTACCATCCAGGTGAATAGAGAATGTGAAGTAGGGGGAAGGCTTATAGTCATCCATCCGATCATCCAGGAGTAGCGCGTTGGTACATAAGTACACAAATTTCTTGCGCTGTATTATTCCCGCTACAATTTGCGGCATTTCTTTGTGAATCAGCGGTTCTCCACCTGCGATCGAAACGACTGGTACACCGCATTCATCAACAGCATCCAAACATTCTTGGACACTTAGGCGACGTTTTAATGTCTCATCAGGATAGTCTATTTTTCCACAGCCAGCACAAGCAAGATTGCATTGAAATAAAGGTTCAAGCATTAATACAAGCGGATAGCGCTTAACACCTAAAATTTTCTGTTTTAATATGTAGCTTCCCACTCGGTATTTTTGTAAAAAAGGGATACCCATTCAAATTCCTCTCTCTATTTTTGATGGTAAGATTATTCGTAATCCTAGCATGGCTCGCTAATAAACTGAAGTTTTAGCGGAATTAACATTGAGTTATGTGAGTTTAGCGTAAACAAAAATGAGACACTATCAAGGTCAAAGCGATTTTTATTGGATAAGTTATAAAAAAATAGACTGACAACTGCAATAAATATCATCACATGAGTGAATCAGTTCGATTCATCAATCCTGTAGTCATGGAATTAATTTCTTTAATTTGTGCCGCGTTCTTATCGTGTAATTAAGATAAAATAGCAGGAAAAACAGGATATATTTCATGACTTTTCAAACCATTTGCGCACTTTCCCCGCTGGATGGTCGCTACCATGCTAAAACTTCTGCTTTAAGGCCCTATTTTAGTGAATTTGCCTTAATTCGCTATCGAGTTATCGTCGAAATTGAATGGCTTAAGGCTTTGAGTAACGAATCACTCATTGGTGAAGTTTCTCCGTTCTCAGCAAATACCGTTGGTAGGTTAGAAAATTTAATAAAAAATTTTTCAGTAACCGATGCGGAAGCGATCAAAGCAATTGAGGCAAGCACTAATCATGATGTAAAAGCGGTTGAATATTGGCTAAAAGAAACTTTTTCTCAGTACTCAGATATTGCAAATGTGATTGAATTTATTCACTTTGCGTGTACTTCTGAAGATATTAACAACCTCTCCCATGGTTTGATGCTCAAAAATAGCCGTGATGAAGTGATGCTACCCATGCTGCATGCGCTAATCGATAAACTCCAAACCATGGCACATCAATTTGCCAGTGTTCCATTATTGAGTCGTACACACGGACAGCCTGCTACGCCAACAACGATGGGTAAGGAAATGGCTAATGTCGCTTATCGTTTGAATTATGCCTGTGATCGGCTAAGGGCAATTGCTCTATTGGGGAAAATCAATGGCGCTGTGGGGAACTATAATGCACATATCATTGCTTATCCAAACTTGGACTGGGAAAAGTTTGCTCAAAATTTTGTGGAGCAGCTAGGACTGACATTTAATCCCTACACGACTCAGATAGAGCCCCATGATGCGATTGCAGCATTATTCGATGCCTATGCTCGCGTGAACACAGTTTTGATTGATTTAAATCGAGATATTTGGGGCTATATTTCATTAGGTTACTTCAAGCAGAAAACCAAAGAAAATGAGGTTGGTTCCTCGACAATGCCGCATAAAGTAAATCCGATTGATTTTGAGAATTCTGAAGGAAACCTGGGTATTGCGAATGCATTATTGAATCATTTGAGTGAGAAGTTACCTGTATCACGCTGGCAAAGAGATTTAACGGATTCGACGGTACTACGCAATATGGGGGTTGCACTGGGCCATACATTGCTTGCCTATGACTCGTGTATTAAAGGTCTTAATAAGCTTGAAATAAATCTCGTAGCCATACAACGTGACTTACAAGATGCCTGGGAAGTGTTAGCAGAGCCTGTTCAAATGGTGATGCGTCGTTTCGGGACAAAAAATCCCTATGAACGATTGAAGGCATTGACGCGTGGAAAATCTGGCATCTCTCAGGAAACCTTACATCAATTTATCCAAACGCTGGAAATTCCTGATAAGGAGAAGCAGCAACTCCTAGCGTTGACGCCTACAAATTATATTGGTTTAGCTGAAAAATTAGCGAAAGATTTCCATTGTAGAAATTAGGGTTGATAAATTTTTCAGAAAAGAACTTGAAATTAGCAAAATGCGCCCCACATAACCTGAAAAATTACAGAGAGGATATATGCAAGAATCGCACAATTCATCATCAAGTGAGCAAGAACTTATTTCAGTTGGTACAGAAACGAGTAGCGCTAGTAACACAGGAAATACTGTTTCTGATTCGGTTATTGAGTCAACGCCGAGTTTAGAACAATTACTTAGGGATGCTGAGCTGAAAGCAGCTGAACACCATGATGCTTGGTTACGTGCCAAAGCTGATGCCGAGAATATTCGTAAACGTGCTCAAGCGGATATTGCAAGCGCACATAAATATGCAATCGAAAAATTTTCAGTTGAATTACTTGCAGTTATGGATAGTCTTGATGCAGCGCTGGCTGTAGAAAATGTCACATTAGAAAATTTTAGAAATGGTGTTGAGTTAACGCACAAGCAGCTTACCAATGTTTTTGAAAAGTTCAATATTAAAGCAATCAGCCCAGTCGGAGAGAAATTTGATCCTCATCAGCATCAAGCGATGTGTATGGTTGAGTCGGAGCTTCCAGCGAATACTGTTACCCAGGTTATGCAACGCGGATATCTGTTGTTTGATCGAGTGATTCGACCCGCCATGGTGGCTGTTTCAAAAAATAAAGAAGGTACTTGAATTTTCTCGATGAATCCCCATTTCAGACCCTAATTAGCGGTAATTGATATTATTTATTAAAGGACTAAACCAGAATGGCAAAAATAATAGGAATCGATTTAGGAACAACAAATTCCTGTGTGGCAGTAATGGAGAATGGTAAACCTAAGGTAATCGAAAACTCGGAAGGGACGCGGACTACACCATCGATTGTCGCCTATACTGATGATAACGAGATTCTTGTCGGGGCCTCGGCGAAACGTCAAGCTGTTACCAATCCTAAAAATACCTTGTTCGCAGTTAAGCGATTGATTGGTCGTCGCTTTGATGAAGACATGGTACAACGCGATATCAAGATGGTGCCCTATAGTATCGTTCGTGCGGATAATAATGATGCGTGGGTGGAAGTACGTGGAAGGAAAATAGCACCCCCAGAAATCTCAGCACAAGTTTTGATTAAAATGAAGAAAACTGCTGAAGACTACTTGGGTGAACCTGTGTCTGAGGCTGTGATCACAGTTCCTGCTTATTTTAATGATTCACAACGGCAGGCAACGAAAGATGCGGGGCGTATTGCCGGTTTGGAAGTAAAACGTATTATCAATGAACCCACTGCTGCTGCATTGGCATTTGGGATGGATAAAAAAGAAGGTGACCGGAAAATTGCGGTTTATGATCTCGGTGGTGGAACATTCGATATTTCTATCATTGAAATTGCTGAGATTGAAGGTGAGCATCAATTCGAGGTGCTTGCCACCAACGGTGATACATTCCTCGGTGGTGAAGATTTTGACTCTCGAGTTATTGAATATCTAGTTGACGAGTTTAAGAAAGAAAGTGGCATTGATCTCAAGAAAGATATGCTAGCGTTACAACGACTCAAAGATGCGGCTGAGAAAGCTAAAATCGAACTATCGTCAAGCCAGCAAACAGAGGTGAATTTGCCCTACATTACGGCAGATGCCAGTGGTCCTAAGCATCTTGCGATTAAAATCACGCGCGCTAAATTAGAAAGTTTGGTTGAAGAGCTGATTGAGCGCACGATTGAGCCATGTCGAATTGCAATCAAAGATGCGGGTCTATCTTTCTCGGATATCCATGATGTCATCTTGGTGGGCGGACAAACAAGAATGCCTAAAGTACAGGAGAAAGTTAAGGAGATTTTTGGTAAAGAGCCTCGTAAAGACGTAAATCCTGATGAAGCAGTCGCGATCGGCGCTGCGATTCAAGGTGGGGTGTTGCAAGGCGATGTAAAAGATGTGCTGTTGTTGGATGTGACACCATTATCGTTGGGTATCGAAACGTTGGGCGGTGTCATGACAAAGTTGATTCAAAAAAACACCACTATTCCAACAAAAGCAAATCAAGTATTTTCAACCGCCGATGATAGTCAAACTGCTGTAACAATTCATGTGCTGCAAGGTGAACGTGAAATGGCTTCAGGAAATAAAAGTCTCGGTCAATTTAACTTGACCGATATTCCTCCCGCTCCGCGTGGTATGCCTCAAATCGAAGTAACATTTGATATTGATGCAAATGGTATTTTGCATGTATCGGCCAAAGATAAAGCAACGGGTAAAGAAAACAAAATTAAGATTCAAGCAAGTTCAGGTTTATCGGAAGATGAAATTCAGCGTATGGTCAAAGATGCTGAAACGCATGCAGAGGAAGATAAAAAGGCACTAGAATTGGTTAATAGCAGGAACCAATGTGATGCAATGATTCATTCAGTTAGAAAATCACTAGGGGAATATGGTGATAAGCTTGAAGCTGATGAAAAGGCTAAGATCGAGGCAGCACTGAAAGAAGCTGAGGAAGCGCTGAAATCAAATGATAAAGATATCATTGATGCTAAGACCCAAGCTTTGACTCAAGCGTCACAAAAGCTTGCCGAGAAAATCTACGCTCAGGATCAAACACAAAGTGAGCAGCCAAAAACCGAATCAACCGCTCAGCAAGGGGGCGAAAAAACGGTAGAAGGTGAGGTAGTCGATGCAGAATTTGAGGAAGTTAAAACGAAGAAATAAATTGTAAATTATTTCGGGACTAACGCAGGGTATGCAAGAAAAAGAGTTGATAATTTCTTGCTTACACTGCGTTTTGTTTTGAAATGAGCAATGACTATTTCATTAATGCTCAAGATAATTACGTTATACCCATTGGGAAATAATCAATGGCAGCACTAAATTGATATTGATTGTACCCATGTAACAGGAAACCTATATGGCTAAGCGAGACTATTATGAAGTTCTAGGCATTAGCAGGGATGCCGATGAGAATGAAATCAAGAAAGCCTATCGTAAATTGGCAATGAAACACCATCCTGATCGAAATGCAGGTGATACGAAGGCTGAAGAAAAATTTAAAGAAGCCAAAGAAGCCTATGAAATACTGTCTGATGTGAGTAAGCGTGCGGCTTATGACCAATATGGACATGCAGGTGTGGATACCAGTGCTGCTGGTGCTGGCCATGGACAGGGTTTTGGTGACGCATTCAGCGATATTTTTGGTGATATTTTTGGAATGCGCGGAGGAGGAGGGCGCTCCAATGTCCATCGCGGTGCAGACCTTCGTTATAATTTAGAAATTACGCTTGAGCAGGCAGCGCGCGGTTCCGAAACAAAAATTCGTATTCCGACGATGACGACTTGCGATACCTGTAATGGTTCTGGTGCGAAGCCTGGAACATCGCCAAAAACCTGCTCAACCTGTGATGGGCATGGCCAGGTCAGAATGCAGCAAGGTTTCTTTTCGATTCAACAAACTTGCCCGAAATGTCATGGTAGCGGCAAAATGATTACTTCGCCTTGCTCTTCTTGCCATGGCGCAGGGCGTATTAAGCAGCATAAAACGCTAAATGTTAAAATACCGATAGGGGTTGATGATGGAGATCGAATTCGATTATCTGGAGAGGGTGAAGCCGGAATCAACGGAGGCCCGCCCGGTGATTTATATGTTGTAATTCAACTATCAAGTCATCCCGTATTTCAGCGAGAGGGAAACGACTTGCACTGTGAAATACCCATTAGTTTTGCAACAGCTGCCTTAGGTGGAGAGATTGAAGTTCCTACTTTGGAGGGACATGCAAAAATCAAGATATCCGCTGAAACTCAAACCGGTAAGATATTTCGTTTGCGAGGTAAAGGTATAAAAGGGGTACGCAGTCATTCTGCTGGCGATTTGTTATGTCATGTTGCAGTTGAAACACCGGTCAATTTGACCGCGCGCCAAAAAGAATTGTTGCAAGAGCTAGAGGATATTAGTCAGAAAGATAATTCTAGGCATAGTCCTCGAGCGAAGTCATGGATGGAAAAGGCGCGTGAATTTTTCTCAGAGTAATCTTCGCCTGTATAGGGGTTGACGAATCTGGCAAGGCTGAGTTCACGATATTGTTCATGTCACATCTCCAAGAGATGTTTTAATTACATGTCCAACCTCGCCAGATTCATTAATTTTTATAAGTATGAAAAATCGAAAAACTTTTTCTTCAGACCTAAACTAAAATCCTGCCAACTTTAATAATGAAGAAAATTCTCCAAGATTGACTACATTGGGACCGAATTCTCCACCAACAGCAAAAACATAATTATCTCTAACCCCGACACAAGTTCCGTTTTGATAGCAGCGTGCATAATACCCTACTGCAATAAAAGAAGTAGTTTTATTCGGAAATAGCGATAGGTAATTTGATTCAGCCCAGTCAAAAAGCTTATCAGCCAAAGCAGTATCAATGCTGGTTTTCAAAACCCGGTCTGCAACCGCTTGCTGAAATTCAGTGATTGGTAGACTATGATTAAACATGATCCAGAAAGGTGCAGAAGGAGTGGGATAAGCGTCAGTCCTTATACTTAACTCAACTAAATAAGCGCCTATCGGTCCATTCGGAGCACCTTGTTCTGTTTCAAGAATCCAATCCAGATGGGTGTGTAATGAGCCATCAGGACGAGCTTCACCCACGATTAACGAGTTGATGCCTGAAACACCTTGTCGATTAAATATCGTAAACCCCTCGACAGCTTTTGGAAGACAAAACACTTGACCACAGGATTGATCGGGTTGTAAATCTAAACCGCCCGCTAAACGAATACGGATTCCTTCTGGTGCTAAAGACCACTGACGTTCAGCAGGATTCCAGAAGCTAAGTCGGCTACTTGCCACGTAATGGACACGGTCACCTGCACTCAAATCACCCGCAATACCTTCAAATCCAGGACTATCAATTGCAATTCCGTTAGGAAGCGCCGTAAATTCAGAAACGTAAATTGCTGTACCCGTTAGTTTATCAAGTGGGAGCTGGCCTGGCGGTAATCCAATCGTTTCTGGTTTTACCAAACTACAGCCTCTTTCAGGGCGACAAAAATTGACTTGCACACGTTGATTCGTTGTATTGACTTCAATATGTTGGTGCAGCTCTCCAGCAAATGAGGGGAGCGATATGAGTAAGCTTATTACAGCAGTGAAAATCAAGCGATAAGGTGACATGAAGAAATAACTGAAATGATGGTTGACAGGGTATAGACGCGCACCAATCTAACAAATATTCCCTATCGGGACAATGCGACAATTTGTCGCATTGTCTTTCAACTTCCCCTGAGCTAGCATCACCCGCAATAAATCGAGTGAGTTTAATAAGAATAATGATCAAAAAATTTAATTGTGCTGTTTTGATAATCTTACTAATCAGCTTTGGTATCAATGCGGTTGCTCATGAAGGTGAACCCAATATGGGCTTTGCCTGGCGAGAAGGTGTTATTGAAATTGATATCAGAAAACAGGGCACTAAATTGGGTGATCTTAGTGCTTTTATAATTCGATTTACTGATTCTATTGCTCCTTATCGCATGGGTGATGCAGGATTCACCGGCATAGAATTTGATCAAGGGGGAATTTTTGGGTATCAAGCAGAAACGCATTTGATGAAATGGTCAAGTGAGCAATCGCAATGGTTGACCGAAGGATTTTCAGAGCAAATTATCATTAGTCGATTATCAGATGAAAAGCGGATATCGGCTTCAGAAGGTAAAGGGACTCAAGGATTTATTGAAAATCTAACGAATACCAGCACATTCGAATCTCATCCCATTTTCAAAATTCAAAAACCAGATGGTCAAGCACCGGAGGATGGTGCCTATATGGTGATCATTACAGTTCTCGGTGTTGATGCGACGGGAGAAAATATTCTTTATCAACCCTCCCAGCCGTTCGCATTAGTTTTTCATATCAACGCAAAAGGGAATTTTAATGGTTTAGCATTGAGTGAAGCTTTGGATGTCCCTCCAGCGCTCAAGTTAAACAATTATAATCGAATGGATGCACTTTTTAATTGGGCTGAAGAGAATTACAGTCGTTACTTCCCACACGCAGTAAAAAGTCGTTTTATCGAAGGCTATTATGCACGGTGTTACAACAATGGTACTTGCCTTGGCAGTTTAGATGGAAAAATTTATACGCTCGGTGGTGAGTTGGGCGGCCTTACTGATCATGGTGCAATTGAGACTTTCTATCAAGCAGCAGGTTTATGATACAGCGGTGCAACAATGTGCTGATCAGATCGATCGGCATGGTTTTCGCTTTGGCTTCAGCTTCAGTTTTATCGATAAGTAATGCCCTAGCAACCAATCAATTTAACCAACCGAAACCTGTTGTTGTTGCTGATTCATCTGCAATTCCTGCAATTACACCCAATCCCAGCAATACAGTTAAATTTGAAACGATTACGGTTGAAACATCAGCCGCGTCAGCGTTAACTGCTGAACCTATTCAGAAGTTAAAAGGCAATGAATTGCGTTTGCGTACAGAAAGTACGCTGGGCCGAATGCTCGAACGAGAGCTTGGCGTTAGCAATCTTTCCTATGGTCCTGGTGTGGGACAGCCTGTCATTCGAGGTATGAGCGGTCCTCGCGTGCGAGTCATGCAAAATGGGATCGGTATGCATGATCTCTCCGCGATTAGCCCCGATCTTGCAATTCCTTTTGATCCCATTCTGGCGAATGGAATAACGGTTATAAAAGGCCCAGCAACCCTGCAGTATGGAGCAAACGCAATCGGGGGTGTCGTCGATATCAGTCACCAGCGTATTCCTGATCGAATTCCGACGGATGGTATGTCCGGCAGAACTGATTTTCGTTTTGACCATAATCTGGGTGAAAAGGCGGGAATGATAAGTTTGGATATTGGGCGCAGCATGGTTGCCTTACATTTTGATTACTTTCATCGATCAGCCAATAACATGCACATTCCCGGCTCAGCATTGGATGAATCGGCGATTCGGCAGCAATTTCAGGTAGAACCTACTACGAATAGTAATAATGTGATTCAAAATAGCCATTCACATAGCCAGGGTGGCTCTGCCGGAATTTCTTTGGTAGGAAAATATGGTTATTTGGGTGGGAGCTATCATGAAACTGCAAGAAACTATGGCATCCCTCCAGGTGTTCCTGGTCACGGTGACAGTAGTCGATCCGAGCAAGAAGCAATTCGTATTGATATGAATCAGCGACGCTACGATTTAGAAGGCTTCTGGAAAACCTACTGGGGAGCATTGCCATCGATCAAAGCCAAGCTCAGCTATATCGATTATGATCATAAAGACTTTGATAAAAATATATCGGCAAGAAATTCTACACTGACCCGATTTGGTAATTCTGTTTGGGAATCTCGTCTGGAAATGAATCACCAGAAGGGAGATTGGTTGGATGGTAAATTCGGGATGCAATGGCAGAACCGTAATTTTTCTGCGACAGGTCTAGAAACGTTTACTCCATCATCGAATGTAGATTCAATCGGTTTTTTTCTAACCGAGACACTAGTCGTTAACGATCGAACGACATTTGAATTAGGGGGGCGAATAGAGCACCAAACCACCTCGCCTAAAAGCAATGAGCTGCGGCTTGCCGGTATCCCCTCGCCGTTGCCGCTGCCTAATTCGCTCAATTATTTGACCTATTCGCTGGCGGCTAGCTTAAATTACGAAATATTGCCACTGACGTCATTTTTCCTAAACTGGCAACGTGCGCAACGTAGCCCTGATGTTCAAGAGCTATTTGCATCGGGTCCTAATTTTGCTACACGTAGCTATCAATTAGGGCGCATGGATTTAAATACTGAACAAACAGATCATTACGAATTAGGGCTACGTTACGCTGGTAATGTCATTTCTTTTAATGCGAATGGTTACTATAAATCTGTTGAAGATTTTATTTATTTAAAAAACCAAGGTTTCTTTTTTAACTTTGCGCCCGATCCCCCGCGGTTCCAATTAGCTTGTGCAAATTTAAGAAATTGCCTACCCATTTTTGGCTATCAGGCTGATACTGCAAATTTCTGGGGCTATGAAGCTGAAATTACCATGCGCCCTAAAATAGCTGCTACTTATAATCCGCGCTTCACATTCTTTTCAGATTATGTACGAGGTTCATTCCAAAGTGGATCATTGGGAGATGTTCCAAGACTCCCACCATTGCGGTTTGGTGCTGAGTTTGGATTGCAATGGATGCAATGGAGAAGCCTTTTGCGCTATACGCATGCGTTGGAGCAAAATAGACCAGGGCTTCTAGAGACTGAGACGCCGGGCTATAACCGATTAGATCTTGATATCACTTATGATTGGAAAGCATCAGATCGTATGAAGATCCTTTTCTTTGCGAAGCTGTCTAATATGACCAATGCGACGATTCGCAATTCCACTTCGTTTTTACGCAGCTTTGCGCCAGAAGCGGGGTTTAGTAGTCAAGTTGGTTTCAGTGCGGCTTTCTAACTGATTATTGAAAATAAGCGGGTGGATGGATGAGATAAAACTCATCTATCCACCGCATTAATTAATGAAGCGTAACGGCTGATTGCTGATCACAAATCAAGTTAGCGCAATAATTTTCATGGATACCATCTAAAAATTTCCATAAAGCGTCGCAAGCACGTTGTGTAGCGGCTAGAACTGCTGCTTGTTTTTCAGGGGTATCTGCAAACCGTTCGATGATTGACCATTCTGCCTCAGAATGATAAATGTCGGCTTTCTGATGAACTGAGAAGAATTCATAATCTTTCGGATTATTCATTCCATAGAATTTAGCCAAGCCTTCAATTTTAACTGCAGCAATATCAGGAACTTGTGATTCAAATGCGTGTAAAGCAGCCAATCCAACATAGAACGGGCTATTCAAGCAAATATCACGGAAAGTTGACACCAAGTTATCGGTTTCTGGCAGTGCTGCGGCATTTGCTAGACTTTTATCATTCGCACCTAAAGCAAATGCAAACGCTTTCCACAGAGCAGGATGATTACCTGAACCATGTTCTTCATCAATCAAGTTTTTGAGTACTTCTTGACGTACGCTGATATCACCGCAGTTTTCCTCAGTATGACCATGAGGGGTATTGAAGTGAACGGCGCTGAGATAGGTAGGCTCAGCTAATACATTGTAGAAATATTGCTCTGCATAATGGCGAAGCTGTTCTTGGGTTAATTTCCCTTCGGTCCAAGCCATATAGAACGGATGTTTAAGTAAGTGCTTATTGTTAATAATCGCGCTAACTTTATGTTTAAAGATCGTATTCGTTGTCATAATCATTCCTTAAATATAAGAAGTAGGGTCAATAAAGAAATATCATCTGCAATCATCGCTAAATAACACTACTAAGTCAATCCAGTCATGTAAATTCGATATAGTTATCGCTTCTCCTTCGCTAACGCATGAATAATTCCACGCAATATATTGACTTCCTCCTT
>ERZ724526.275-NODE-275-length-30566-cov-4.854938_pt1 | contig 30566 bp, 18 predicted proteins | sample MGYA00376059_ERZ724526 | MGnify/ENA primary metagenome ERZ724526 (study PRJEB28724, sample SAMN07190883) | activated sludge metagenome | isolation source: activated sludge of sewage treatment plant in Hong Hong | place: Hong Kong | collected 2016-03-17 ...
CGATTTATAATTCCTAACATAGATTTCATTCTACTGTGGTGGTCATATCCCGATGTCAGGCAACGCTGCAGGCCCGCCTGTGCAATCTCCTTTGCCTGTTCGGGATGCTGAAGGTAATACCGGACCTTTTCAATCAGTTCTTCCCTGCTGCTGAAAAAGACGGCCTCTCTGTTCTCCAGAAACAATTCCTCGTGTTTAGGGCTGCGTTCTGCCAGCATGAATACCCCGCATGCAGGAATTTCAAAAGTCCGGCTGTCTTGCTCATCGCGGTTCTCATGCCGCAAGAAATGAAGCGCAATACCCATGCCGTTGATGATTTTGGTGTATTCAATGCCAAACCTGGATGGCCCTCTGTAATGGGGTTTAATCGTATTCCAGTTGGATTTATTTTGCCAGCCGTTGCCGTATACTGCTACCGGAATTCCGTTATCGATCAGAAAGGCAATCATATCGGCCCGGTCGGGGGCATGCGACCCTACAAAGCCTACCGGGACTTCGAATTGTTGTTGCTCTTCCGGGCTGAGCGTCAAAGGACGGTGCAGGTGTTTTGAATACGAGCGGTCGTATGGAATGGTACAGCGTGCTCCATATTCGGCAAACTCCCCCTGGTTCTGGGTGCGGGCCACAAAATGAATATCGTAATGCGGAATAGCCTCCAGAAATATTTTCCAGCCCTTTCTGTACTGCCCAAACGGGTCATCCGGGTTCAGGTGCACCAGGATACAATCGGGCCAGCCTTGTTTGACCCATTGAAGCGTAGATGCCTTTACCCGTAAGCCTTTGTCTACCCAAATGATATCGGCCGAATTCCGGCGCATATGTTCCCGTATGGAGCGATTCAGAGCCAGTGGGTCGGTGAACATACCCAGCGTTGAGGTCGCTTTTTGCCATACCCGTTGAGACAGCCCCAGCGGGGTACAGGTATTGATGGCCGATACCTCGTAACCCAGATCGCGCATTGCAGTCATGCGTTCGTAACTTGTTTGTCCCGGTTTGGTGCAACCGATATACAGTATTTTTTTAACCAAGAGGCAAGGTGCTTAAATGATCCGTGATTTCCTGATAGGAGTACTGGTTGACCTTTTTCAGTGAAGCAGCCCCAAACTTCCGACGCAATGTTCCGTCATTTATTAAAGTAGTCAAATAATTGGACAGCGCAGCGATATCTCCAACAGGATATACAAATCCGTTTACGCCCGGTTCGACGAGATCGGCAGCACAGCCCACTTCATCGGAGATCACCAACGGAAGGGCCAGGTTCATGGCTTCATTGACAGACAGGCCCCAGGTCTCCCCGGCTTCGGAACACATGACGAAGATGTCGGCAGCAGCGTAGTAATGCGGTATTTCGGCCTGATTGACAAATCCGGTAAGGATTACTTTTTTGTTGCCGGATAGTTGAATAATCTCCTCCAGATGAGCGCGCAAGGGCCCATCCCCCAACAGTACCAGGCTGCAATTCTTTTGCGGTAAGGAGAGAAAGGCCTGCAGCAAGTCCTGCGGGCGTTTTTTGTCGATGTATTTTCCGGAATACAGGATAATTACTTCGTTTTCAGGAAGGTGAAGGGTTCGGCGAACTGCAGCCTTCTCCGCGTCGTTTTTGGGTAAAAAACCTTGAAACCGTCTGTTGTCTACCGAATAGGGGGTGAAGATCAGTTTTGACTCCGGCACACCGTAATGGCGGTAAAAGGCCTTGTTCTGGACGCCGATGTAACAGAAATAATCCACCAGTTGAAACAGCATTTTGCCCAGTAATATCTTGCGCAGCAGGCGCTTTAACCTGCTTTTTTTCAATTCGTGACTAAGGGGGGATTCGCCACGCAGGCATATAGTATGGCCAAAAAATTTCCCGGCGACAATTGCTGCCAGGTAAAGGAAAAATTGCCAGCCGTTGATCACCACAATGCTTTTCGGGGCTTTCCGGAGCCGGCGGATAATGCCCCAGTTTTGCAAGCCCCAGAAGTTATAAATAGAGGGATGCCGGGCATAATTTTTCAAAAAAGTATAGGGGTAACCTTCCAGCAAAGGGATATCCCAGTTCATCTCCACATTGAATTGCCGATCGAGTTGTTTTTCCACACTTTGCTGAGAGCAATACCATACTGTTATATCAAATGCGTTCTCCCGCGCCATGTATGCGTACATCGGCGCGAAGTACTGTATCGGGTGTGAATTCAGAAAGATGAACCGGGGCTTCAATCTCTGATGGCCTTTGCGATAAGATTTCGGGTAAAAATGCCGCTGCTGTCGCCGGTCTCCACGATTTTGTAGAACCGCATTTTCAACACGATCAGTTGCCACAGCAGCCACCGAATGGCGGAGGTCAGACCTGTTGGAGCCGGTCCGACAGGAAAGCACTGCACTTTGTCGAACCCGGTATTCCTGAATAGTTGATGCAGCGACGATCTGGTAAAGGCTATTTCATGGGTAAGGTCGCCGTATAATATGGCAGTAAAAAATATCCCTTCGCCGTTGGGCGATTGCATAATAAACGACCCGCCGGATTTTAAGGCCGACCGTACCAGTGTCAAAATGTCAAATATCTCCTGCCGGGAAAAATGCTCCATCACATCGCGTGCGATGATGCAATCGTACGCTTCCTTTCTGGAGGCAAGGTATACATTCAGGTCGGCACATTCGATATTCCGGATACCCAGGGTTTGGCCGTATTCAATCTGTTCCTCCGAAACGTCGATACCCGAGGCGCCGGCAAAACCCTCTTGCTGCAGAAACCAAACGAAGCTACCTTTCCCGCATCCGATGTCCAAAACTGAGGCGTCCCGGCTTTGTGGCAACAACCTGTCGAAATAATACCGCCATGCGGGAATGTTTCTGCGGATATCGTCAAGCGTCTCTGCCCCGTACAAACCGTGGGTGTGGTTTTGGACGTAATTTCGATAAATAACTTCTTTAAACGACATAAGAAGACTTGTTTTCCAATCGTGCTATGAGTGTCTTCCCCAGATTTTGAAACGGGACTTCGATCGCCTTATAGGTTATCGTGGACACTACAGCCACCATCAGAAAAACGAACAGAATCATGGGTATAAGCCCGGCACTGCCAAACTTCATAAAAAATTGAAAAAAAACAGTTTTTGATAGCCAATACAGTATTGCAAAGTGCGCAATGTACATGCTGTAACTGACCTTTCCCAGGTATATGGAGACCCTGTTGACTAAAAGCACAGAGGGGTATCTGCTCAAGGCGGCGCCCAGCAATACGAAACACATCCCGAACAAGACATGTGACGGGAAAAAAATATTTGCGCCCAGAGCGAGCTGGATCATTAACAACAAGGGTAGCGGTAGCAGCATTAATCCCGAAATGCGGTTGGCAGAAGACTCCTCTCTAATGATATAAAACATCATTATGCCCAGGGCAAAAACCGGCAATTGACTGGGAAAGTATAAATACAGGTATTCTTTCCAAAGTCGTTCAAAGGCAATAAAAGGGAACTTTAGCAGTACGACTTTAAGGATGCCTTGTAAAAGTATAGCCAGGTAGAAAAACAGAAATGCCTTGTTTGTATCCTTAATTCTCTTTGCCAAAAACGGCAGCATTATGTAGAAAGTCATTTCCACGGTAATGGACCATCCTCCCGGCACAACACTGGTAATCCAGTACGGGTTAAAACCGTGGGTGAACGTAAAGTTCGATAGGATATTGAAAGCAGAAATCTGTTCCATATCACCCAGCCAATATCGCGGGCCGAGTCCGTCCTGCCACAAATAATACACTATCCCGATGTAGTACATTGGCGCTATCCGAAAGAATCTTCGACAGAAAAAATTCCTGACGGGAGAATGTTCGTTTCCAATCCGCTGGCTGAAGGACAGCATTAAGGTGAAGGCACTTACAACATAAAACAGCTGCACGCCTCTGGCTCCGTTACCAATTATCCCTTCCAAATAGACCGGAATAGGAATATTGCCATACTGGAAGGTGTGGACGATTACTACACCAGCGATGGCAAGTCCTCTCAGCGCATCTATATATGCAAATTTTTTAATTTGGTCGACGCCGTTCACTCTTTTCGCTGTGAACAAGATGTACTATCTGGTCGTACCGCAACCAGTTGTCAGGAAGGATGTCCTGATTGTCCCAATAGTTAATCTCCGGTGTAATCACGATCTTATCGCTGTTGTTGTTCAGCCAGGCAGGCCACCAACCGAAGGTGCTGTTGGAAAGTATAAAATGCCGGCACTGGGCCATCAGGTAGAAGTCTTCAAATGCCCGTTCGTCGCCCTTGTTGTGGGTCACAAAAAGAAAATTAGCGGAATCCGACAGGTAACTTTTGACGGATTGTGGGTCGTCGGAAAAGCAAACAAACAACGGATTGCCCAGCTTTTGTGACATGAAATGGATGCATTTCCGGAAATAGGCCGCTTCGGGTTTGTGATCGACCCCGGTTTTCACCCCTTTAATGATGTGGCGCAACATGCGGAAATGAATACAAACAGCATTTTCCTCCCGAATTGTTTGAGCCAGGGAAACTGTTTTGGCTGATAGCGGTCCGCTTACCTGCAATTCGTGTTGCAACGTCTTGCGGATATCCTTGAAATAGCGTGGCGACTGCCAGTATCCTTCCAGCCAGGTGAGCGGCGCGGGCTTTCGCGTGGTAATTTCCGGGAGATAGGCCTTGTCGGGATCAAAGAAATCGGTGATATAAAACCGCCGCTGGGCAGGCAGGTGCCTGTTGGCATTGCGCAAGAGGTAACGAAATCCGCGTCCGAGCGGGAAGCCAAAGCGCTCCATTGCATTGGCCTCCCTGTACTGCACATTGAAGTGCTGGAGTGAGAACTGTCTTTCATAACTATCCCGCTGAAAGCCGGAATGGGTGTCCAGTACCAGTTCTGCCCCGGTTCGCTGCGCAAGGGCTCTCGCTGTAGCGTATATAAACAGTTGGTTTCCAAGGCCTCCAAAGATTCGGGCAATTACCTTAGGCATGGAAGAATGTATTATACCAGATGGCGGTACTCAGTACCCGCCAGAAATAGTGGAAACGGGTTTGATCACCGTCGAGTACCACTGCTTTACCCAATCGTCTAATTTCCGGCTGATTGAAGAAAGGTACTGACTTAATCTGGTCGTGATAAAATTCAATGGTTGCTGTTTTGTTATAGTAAACGAAGCGCTCCAGCGGGGCTGCAAAACCATGCTTGAGGCGTTGTTTCAGTACCGGGTCGGGAACGCTGCCTTCCAGCGCGTCCCGTAAAAATTGCTTGGTCCGGTATTTTAAGAGGTCTTGCGGTGTATACTTTGTCACAAACTCCCAGAAAACATGGTCCAGCATCGGCACCCGTATCTCAATCCCGAATGCCATGGAATTTCGGTCCTCATAATGCAGAAACTGGGGGATAGTCCAGCTGCGCAGGTTGTTCAATACGTTGGCAAAATACGGGTCATTATCGTGATACCTGTAAAATATATATGTATTTGCCTTAATTTGACCCTGCAGCAATTTTCTGACCGGCAAACCCTGAATATCTTTTTGCAACTCCCGCAGCGTAAAAGGCAGCACTTCCTGTATGGATCGCACAAAGAACTGGAAGGACGATTCCGGGCGATGGATCGGATATCTGCCAAGGTACTCCAGCCACAGGCCGATCTTACCCTGCCGTAATATCCTGGCCAGTTGTGCATACAAGTGGTTGGCGTAACCTCCAAGCAATTCATCTCCACCGTTTCCGGACAGCATCACTTTGGTACCGTGCGATTGTGCCAGTTTGCAGAGCTCCCAGTGAACATACATGGATGCATCTGCAAAAGGTTCGTCGTGGTGCCAGGTAATAGCGGGGAGTTCCTCCAGAAAATTACCGCCGTCAAAAACGACACCGTGGTGTATACAACCGGGCAGGTAATCCCGTACGACATCGATCAACGCGTTCTCCTCGTTTTTTTCCACCAGAATAGAGGAGTAGGTCTGCAAGGGCCGCTCCTTATCCAGCATACCTGCTGCAAGGCAGGCTATGCTGGAAGAATCCAGTCCACCCGACAGGAAGCAGGAAACCGGAACGTCGGCGCGCAGGTGCAGCCTGATACTGTTCCGCAATTCACTTCGAAAGGCCTCCATATCCTGCTCCAGCATGTGTCGATCTCCGGGCCTTGGCGGTTTCCAGTACTCTACAGGATTTGACAAGTCCCCGGTTTCACCAACCCAGGCGTATGTGGCCGGGGGCAATTGAAATATTTCGCTGAAAAAAGTTTGGGAGTCGGTATCCAAATGCCGGTGGGCCAGAAACCCGAAGACCTTGTGCAGGTTTGGACTGTGTGTTAACCCCGGAAGGTTGATCAGTCCCTTTATTTCAGACGAGAACAGCAGGAAATCAACGCCTGCCCTGTAATACAAGGGCTTGATACCGAAGCGGTCGCGCACAAGCAGGGTTGCACGGCGCCGGGCATCGTACAGGGCGAAGGCAAACATGCCGCGCAACCGGCCGATGGCTTCCGGTCCCCAGACAGCGTATGCGGCAAGGATGACTTCCGTATCGCTGTCCGATTGAAACATGTACCGGCCTTCCAGCTCCGCGCGGATCTCTTTATAGTTGTATATTTCACCGTTGAAAACCAGTGTGTTTTGAGTGGCCCGGCAGACCATTGGCTGTGCGGCGCGATCCGACAGGTCAATAATTTTAAGCCTCAGATGACCCAGGGAGATATTACCCGCCGTCCATTTTCCTTCTCCGTCGGGTCCGCGATGGGTAATGCGTTGCATCATCCGGTCCAGTTGATCGTGGTCGTAGCCCGGGCCGATGATGCCGGTTATGCCGCACATGGATGTAGTACCTTATGTTTTTGGTTAAGCAGGGGTGGTGGGCGATTCTGGCAATAAACAAATGATATCGTTTTCAACCTGGGCACTGTATCGACCCAGTCTCGGCATAATGCTGGACAGCAATTCATCCAGTTTGGGATAATCATGTGTGCCGTCGAACAGCCGTGCATCGTCGATCAGGATCACGTGGTTCATGCTGTTGTGTTGCAGGATGGATTCCAGTTCTTCATAGATCGGGCACTCTTTTTCAGCTTTTGCAGTAATGCCGCCCGAATAATGACCATCGAGCCAAAACAGGGTCTTTTCCTGTAACCCCGAAGTAATATCGGCCATCACTTTTCCGCTATCACCCTGCCGTATCTCTATGTGTTTTTTGCCTTCAAAACGCTGGCAAGCCTGTTTCCACAGTTCGTGGCTCAACTCAATGGAATAGATACAGTCGAAATTGTTTTTTTGGGCTTCCACCATATCGCCCATAAAGGTTCCGGATTCAACTAGAATACGGCAGGCAAATTGTTGACCCAATCGAAGAATCATCTCTTGTTTTACGACATGAGGCGCAGCACCGGGTTTGCCGTTTTTTATCCATTGTTCGGCCTGTTTTCTGCTCTGCAAGTTTCTGTAACGCGCAATTAATGGACTTGTCAGTGAATTGGGGAACAGGTCAAGAATGCTTTTTGCCAGATTTTTCATGCGTACGTAGCGGGTATTTGAAATCGATTATCAGGTTCGCTTCGTGAGGAGCCAAACCGTTACAACTAACAGAACATACAATGCCTGGGTAATAACTACCGAAACTACCAGACCGGGAAGCCCGTAGTAAAGTGTGCCAAAAAAATTGAGTGTAATACCGGCAATAGAAGCCGCGACTTTAGGAACGACCAGTTTCGATGTTTTTAATGCAAGCATATACCTGTTGGCATAATTCTGCGCAAAATTGAATAATCCCCCTGCCAGGGCCATCAGGGGCAACAGCCAGGCTACTTCTGTGTATTTTTCAGAGCTGAGCAGGCGGATCACTTCGACGCCAAATGCCCAGAATACCAACACCAGTGTCAGGGTAAGCCCTGCATTAAACCACAGGTACCAGCGATTGAGCCGGTCTGCATGTTCAAACTGTCCGCTGTTCTGCAGACTGCCTGCCCGGTTGAACAGGATGGGGAACAAAAAATAACTGATAGAACCGAAAAGCAGGTTGAGCGACTGGAAACCGATCTGGTTCAAAACGGCATAACGGCCCACCATTTCGGTATCGCACAGGAATTCCAGCGTCCAGCGCTCGGATGCGTTTTGTACCCAGAAAAACACACCGAAGAGTATGAAGGGCCAGGAGTACTTTAAGATATCTCTGGTATAGGCAGGCTGGTGGGGGGCTGCAGAAGCAGTTGCGGCGGGATCGAAAATTTCCGGGAAGGATTTTGGGTAGTAATAGCCATTTATGAAAGAAAAAAGAGCCGATGCAGCCAGATATCCGGCCAGAACGATCAGCGGGTTGCCGGTAAGAAACCACAAAAGCGCGACGGCAAGTACTTGCTGCAATACCCGTTCGCCGGTTTCCAGCCCAAGGGCAAGGGTGCGCTTGCGCGCTGCGTTTTGCAGTCCGTAACGATAGGTGTTTCGGGAATAAACGATGCTGGCTACGGCAATCAGGATGGAGGCTGCTGCCCAGTTCAGGTTACCTGCAAACCAGCAGGTCAGCGCAGCAAGACATCCCGCTGCCAGGGTTGCTCTTGCGCCGTAACTGTGTAATTTATTGTAGGCGTGGTGGAAAGCGCCCAGATGGCTCTTTTCCTTTGCGATAGGATAGAAACGGAGTATGCCCTGTCCGACAGGACCGAAGAAAAAGGTGGAAGGCAGGGTAGCGGTGATGTTGTACAAAGCCAGTTGGCCGTATTCTGCTTCACTGAGAAAAGTGGTCAGAAACTTTGTAGTGGCGATGACCAGAAATACGGAGAAAATCCGCCCGCCAATGGTAAAGATTGCCTCAAAGAGGCTTTTGCGCGACACGCCGGATAATTTCGACAATGCAGTGAGCACTATGCCTCGGGAGTTTGTTGTGCCGAACCGGCCAGTTGGTCGCGAATCATTTTACGGATCGAAACGAAAAGGACTCCCAGTAAAAGGCCAAGCCCCAACCCCAGCGCGAGCGCCTTTTTTTTGCCATACGGTGTACCGACCAGAGGCGGTACCGGAAGGTCGATCGGCTGAACGTAAGGCACCTTGTTGCGCAGGGCAAAATCGGCCAGTTCCAGGTTTTTGATGGACTCTCCGTACATCAGTGCATACATGTTTTTATCGCGCGACAGGCGTTCAACGGGCAATTCGTCAGTCGGCCGAAACAGCATGTTGTTCTGTTCCCTGAACTGTGCAGCGCGGTATTCCGTACCTGCCAGCAGCCGGCGGAGCGAGTCGGCCTTTGCCCGGATGATCTCGTAGGTTTCCAACTGCTTTTCCGTAGAAGCATTGATGTAGAAATCGCTGAGCTGATCGAAAATGGCGCGCAGCAGGGCAATGGTCAGCGCTTCAGAGCGGGTATTGAGCGACAAGGTCATGATACCCGAATCGGCATTGTTACGGGCGCCAAACAGGGGCTGGTGCTCTTCGCTGCCGACAAGCATCCCGTAGAGCGATTTTAAAGCCGCGTATTCCAGGCGGTTAAACTGTTCCACGCTGTCGCGGGTAAACAGGAATCCGTGCAGACTGGGTTGTCCGGGGTATTTGGGTTTTTTATTCCACTCTTCCTCGTCCAATTGTTGTATCCGGATAAAATGGTTGGCCAGGTAATCCGTCTGTCCATCGATCGAAACCCGTTGAAACAGCGCCATTCGGATGATGCGCATGGATCTGGCCAGTTCAAGTATTCGGTCGTTGTTGTTGTCCGTCGACGAAAGCCCGATACCTCCAAGCAAGCTGCCGAGCAGACCGCCCCGGTTGCCGCTTTCTTCATCAACCATGAACGTTAGCCTGGTCTGGTACGTAACCGGAGTAGTCAGGGCAAGGTAGCCCTGCCACACCAAAAAGGGCAGGCAGATCAGCACGAGCGTCTTCCAGTTGCGCAGCAGCTCTGCGTAATATTCCTTAGCCCGGCCGATGATGGCGCCGAGGGAAACGTCCGCTTCCTCGTTAATGGCAAGATGACTGATGTCGGGCAGGTTGTCGTTCATGTCGATTGGTCATCAGTTTTTGAGCGCAGATACGGCCAACAGCACCGTCGCAAGGGTACCAACCGTAGCCAGTATTTGCGTAAAAGCCTTGTCCCAGTCAATGGGTTTCTTCTCCGCAGGTTCCTTTTTTACTTTTTCAGGTTTGGCACCGACGGAAATGACGGAACCTTTGGTAACGCGCGGGTAAACTTTGAACAGTCCGAAATTGAGCGTACGGTTGATCTTGCCGTTCGGTTGTTCCACGGTTACATGCGTGCGCTTCGCATTTTTACCGAAGCCGGCAGTGTATTTTCGGATAAACCATCCTGCGCGTTTGCCCGGCGAGTAAGCGACGTTGATCAGGCCGCTGGCAATGAGCGGTGCGCTGATGACCTCCGAAGCGCGTGTATTCCCGATGCGAATGGACACCAGGTCTTCGCGCTTGGGTACGGTAATAATATCGCCATCCTTCAGAATATGGTTGTGTATCGACCGGTAGTTGCGCAGCGCCTGACTCAGGTCGGTAACGACATATCCTTTTTGTTCCTTCTGGCGGTACAGGGATGTTCCTTCTGCAAATGATTCCGAGCTGAGCCCTCCGGCACGCTGAATGAGGTCGGACAAGGTCTCGTTGTCACTGATCAAAGCATACCGGCCCGGGTAACGCACCTCGCCCTCCAGTGTGACAAAGCGCTGAAATTCAAACTCGGGAACAGTGCGTACTACGACTTCGTCGAATGGTAAAATGGCAAATCCCGATGCGGAGGCGAGGCTGCTGTCAACCTGTGCGGTGGCGACAATCGCGCGCGTAGGCTCGTTTTCCCTGATCTGTATCCGGTAAATATCGAGGCGGTTGCGGGCGGCCTCCATTTTCAACCCGCCGGCTAACAGCAGGGCGTCGCGAAGGCTCATATTGGCCCCGTAAATAAACTTGCCCGGCCGCCGGACAGCGCCGCTTACCTTGATGGTTGCCGTATCGGCATAGGTAGAACGGGACAGTACCTCAAGGTGGTCATATGGTTTCAGTGTAATATTGGCCGGTGAACCGGGATTGTCAAAAGCGGCTGCCAGGTCGACTTCAATGTATTCCAGTTTTTTGACATTGCCGGGGTTGTTCCGGGTGATCAGGCCCATCCCGTTGGCATCCGGACTGAGCCCGCCTGCCAGCAAGATCGCCCGCTGCAAGGTAAGAGAGGAGTCTTTTGTATAGGGATAGGAAACCATGCTGTCGCGGACGGCCCCGGAAATAGACACGATGCTATTATCGGTAAAACGACCTTTCCGGAACACGCTGACCCTGTCTTTGGGCTGAAGCACGAGGTCCTGATCGGTTCCGGGTGAAGAAACAATGGCATCAATATCTATTTGAACCAGCCGGGTCGTGTTGTCCGTATTGGTGCGCAGTAAAAAGGCAATATCCGTGCGGCTATCAGACCTGATTCCACCCTTTTTGAGCAGATCGCTGAGTCGTTGGGTTTCGCTGAGCGCGTATTGCCCCGGAAAATCCACCGCTCCATCAATGGTAACAATGTTTTCTATTGGCGCAAGGATGGTTCGAACGATCACCTCATCGCCGTTTTTCAGAACAAAGTCCTCGTTCCGGGCTATCAGGTCATTCAGGTTAACATCTATCAGGATTTGTTTGTCCTGTTCAAATCGTCTGACCTGCAACAGCTCCCGGTACGCATCTGCGCGCAACCCGCCGGCGAACCCGATGAGTTGAAGCAGGTTTTCATTTCCTACCAGTTCATAACGGAACGGGCGCCGGATGGCCCCGCGAATTCCGACGATCCGCTCTGCAACAGGTACGTGAATGATATCATTGTCTTCGAGGAAAAAATCGTACTGTATAGCAGGGTTATTCATGAATGCGTAAATGTCCAGACGCCGGGACTCCTTCCCGCGGATAACCTGGATATTGCGCACGGTGCCCAGGTCGTTGGGGCCGGATGCAGCCATAAGGGCGTTAAATGCCGTGTTGATGGCCGACATCGAGAAACTGCCGTAGTGAACGGTTTCCCCGAAAATGTTGACCGTGATGCTCCTGGCTGTTGTCAGGCTTACCGCAAATTGCTCGGGCGTAAAGCGGTAAAACTGGCTGAACCGGCTGCTGAGCAGTGTTTTGGCCTTTCCAAGCGGAACGCCTTTGAGAAAAATTTTGGGCATATTAACGGGCTGGATATACCCGTCCTTCAGAATCTCAAACCGGTTGTCGAACTGTGATGCACCGAAAATACTGATGGTGATGACATCGCCGGGGCTGAGGATGTAACTATCCGGTGGTTTTACCTCGTTGGTGGTTCGGAATACGGCCAGCGATTTATCGCGGAAAAGGTGTTGGCCGTACACTTGCGCCGGCGGCAGGGTATCGGTGGCAACGAGGCCTTCAGAAATGGCCTCCTGTACGCTGATGCTCTGCCGTACTTTTTGCTGGATTTGTTCGGCTTGTTCGCGGGAAATGCTTCCGGGATTCGGCGCTGCCTGTGGAGCGGCCGGGGCATTTTCGGCTGGCGGCACTTTGTTCGCATTCGCTTTTTCCGCCTCCATTTCGGCGATTACACTTTCAATCGTTCCCTGGAGACCGGGCAACTGCTCGGGCGTAATGCTATCTATGTCAATGCCTTTTTGAAGCAGCCGGGTACGGACTTCCGATTCATCCAGTCCCCTCCGTTGTATCTCCTGGCTTGCCTGCTGCCGTATGGATGCATTGGAAGGTGTTGGGTTCTGCGAATAGGTTGTACCGAAAAAGAGATTAAAAAACAGCAAGACCAAGGCGCTGCGAAAAAACAGTTGAACCGGTTTTGTCATGGTATGTAAGAATTCGAAAGGGGAAACAAGGTAGCAAAGATGCTCCTTTCTGCAATGCTATTCCTGCACAATCAGCTGCCTGCGAAAAAGGCCTTTACGGCTCCGGTGATCTTCTCCAGTACTTCCGGCGTCATTTCTGTATGGATAGGCAAGGAAATAACGGTTTCACAGAGCCTTTCCGTTACCGGCAATGTTATGCCGTTCCAGTATTGCTTGAAAGCCTCCTGTTTGTAAAGCGGAACCGGGTAATAGATCATGGAAGGCACCTCCTGTTCGGCAAGAAAAGCCTTCAGTGCATCCCGGCGGCCGTCTGTCACCTGCATGGTGTACTGGTGAAACACATGGGTGGAGTAGGGGGCTCGCACCGGCGTTTTTAAAGCCGCAATGCCGGCAAATGCCTGGTCGTATGTGTCGGCAACGCGTGCGCGTGCGGCACAATAGGCATCCAGGTATTTCAATTTAACCAGTAGCACGGCAGCCTGAATGGCGTCGAGGCGTGAATTTACCCCGATTTTGTCATGGTAGTACTGTTTCGACTGGCCGTGGTTGGCGATAATCCGGGCTGCTGCTGCAAGCTCGTCGTCATTGGTCATCAATGCGCCGCCGTCGCCGTAACATCCCAGATTTTTAGAGGGGAAAAAGGAAGTACAACCGTAGTGTCCGATGGTACCTGTTTTGCTTTTGAGGCCGGTAGAAGGGGAAGTGTAGTCACCGCCGATGGCTTGCGCATTGTCCTCAATAACATACAGGTTGTGCTTTTTGGCCAGCGCCATGATCGGCTCCATATCCGCACATTGTCCGAACAGATGTACCGGGACGATCGCTTTGGTGCGCGGCGTAATGGCTGCCTCGATATGATCGACACGAATATTAAAGGTGTCGGGGTCTACGTCGGTCATGACAGGCGTAAGGCCCAACAGGCCTATAACTTCTGCCGTGGCAACATAGGTAAAGGCAGGGACGATCACCTCGTCGCCGGGTTGGAGGCCGAGCGCCATCATGGCGATCTGGAGGGCATCCGTTCCGTTGGCGCAGGGGATCACGTGTTTGACGCCCAGGTACTTTTCGAGATTTTCGCGAAAAGCGGTGACCTTGGCTCCGCCGATAAATTGGGTAGAGTCGATAACTTCGGCAATCTCGCGGTCCACTTCCTGTTTGATGTGGAGGTATTGGGTCTTGAGGTCAACCATGCTGATGTTCATGAGCAATAGAAAATTGTGATGATGAAGAGTTGATTCGGGCAGAAGCCCGTTATTCCCGTAATACGTGCTTCTGCCGGCGCTCTCCAGGCGGCAAGGCTTCGCCTTTCATAAGTTGCGGGGGGACTTATGGCAATTGATTGGCAATTATTTGAATTACAGTACATTAAAACTGTACAAAGGCAACGGATATTAAAGCCGCCAGTAATGTAATGCGGGGTCTATATCCTGGTACAGCGCCTTCAGATCCATCAGGATCGCGTTTTCGCGGGTGATGGATTTGAAAAAAGCACTGTCATATTTCTTGTATTGTTCGTGTGCCACAGCCACCACTACTGCATCGTAATCGTCAGATATCTTGTCCACCAGCGTCAGTTTGTATTCGTGCGCCACCTCGTTGGGTGAAGCATGCGGGTCGGCAATGTGAACGTTGATGGAGAAATCCTGCAGTTCATGTACAAGTGCGGCAACTTTTGAGTTGCGAATATCGGCCACATCTTCTTTAAAGGTGATGCCCAGCACAAGTACTTTGGCATGACCGGGGCTCTTCTCCTTCTGGATCAGCAATTGGACAAGTTTCTTGGCGATCCAGGCAGGCATGCCATCGTTAATGCGACGGCCGCTGAGAATGACCTGCGGCTCGTATCCGAGTTCCACCGATTTGTGCAGGAGGTAATACGGATCGACACCGATGCAGTGCCCGCCCACGAGGCCGGGATAAAACTTCAGGAAGTTCCACTTGGTACCCGCTGCCTTAATCACTTCCTGGGTATCGATACCCATGCGGTCGAATATCATGGCGAGCTCATTCATCAGCGAAATGTTGAGGTCGCGCTGGGTGTTCTCGATGACTTTGGCTGCTTCCGCCACTTTAATGCTGCTGGCCTTGTATACCCCGGCCTCAATAATGTGTGCGTAGGTGCTTGCAATTTCATCCAGCGATTCCGCATCGCTGCCGCTCACGATCTTAAGAATTTTTGTCAGCGGCCGGGTTTTGTCGCCCGGGTTAATGCGTTCGGGAGAGTAGCCGAGTTTAAAGTCACGGCCCATTTTCAGCCCGGACTGTTCTTCCAGGATCGGCAGGCAATCCTCTTCCGTACAACCGGGATAAACGGTGGATTCGTACACGACATAATCCCCTTTTTTCAGGGCTTTACCGACACTGACAGAAGATTTTTTCAGCGGGTTCAGGTCGGGTACCTTGTGCTCGTCAATGTCGGTCGGTACTGCGATCACAAAAAAACTTGCTTTGCGCAGTTCATCGATCTCATCGGTGAAAATAATGTCGGTACCCTCGAATGCCGAAGGGTCAAGTTCGCGACTGGGGTCTTCGCCCCGGCGCATCATTTCAATACGCGTTTTGTTGATGTCAAAGCCGATTACCTTGAAATGGCGGGCAAATTCCAACGCAATTGGCAAACCCACATAGCCGAGTCCGACGACGGCCAGGGATTTTTTTTTGCTCTTAAGTGCCTGATACATGGTCAATTAGATTAAGATTTACATTTAGTTGATAATATTGGGAGGATTAGTTTCCGTTGAAAGGCTCCATAATAGGAGGGGTTCGGGGTTGTATTGTTTCCAGTCAATTGCCCCGGCCTCTTCCGACGCATAGATCAGGTAGCGAATCTTCCTGCCCACGATTTTTTCTGCCTTTTCGACCAGGGTCGTGAGATAGGATTTATCAAAATCGCCGATAAAAATCAAGTCGATCACCTGGCTGTCGATGCCTTTTGAAAAGTCGCCGACAAGGTAAACCCGTTGCACATCGCCAAGGCGCCGGATCACATTTTCGATCACCTGGTCGAGCCCTATGTGTTTCATGACGATGTTGTGTATTTCACGAAAGAGGGGATGGGCCGTATTTGCACGAAAAATTTTCTTGTTGCCCTCGCTACCGGATGTCAGCAGTCCCGCATGCTCGAGTCTGTTCAGTTCAATACGTATCCCGTTGGAGGATTCGCCGAACTCGCTTTCCAGGCTGCGCAGATACGCCGTGGCATGGCTGTTGAGGAAAAATTTCAACAACAGTTTAATCCGCGTTTTGGAAGAAATAAGTGCATCGATCATGCTCAAAATTGAGCAGCAAAATTACTCAATCTTGAGACTGCCCAAAACCTTCGGCAAGAATTATTCCTTTTTTGTCGCTTACCGGCCACAATTGGGACTGGAGGTCAGACATCGTAATCCAGGACAGGCGCCAGCCACCGTTCCGCTTCCGCAAATGCCATGCCTTTTCGCCGGGCATAGTCTTCCACCTGGTCTTTACCGATTTGTCCGAGACCGAAATATTTTGCCTCCGGGTGACTGAAATACCAGCCGCTTACCGATGCCGCCGGATACATGGCATAGCTTTCCGTCAGGGTGATACCTGCATTTTTATCGGGTTGCAGCAGATTCCAGAGGGTACGCTTTTCAGTGTGCTCGGGGCAGGCGGGGTAACCCGGCGCCGGGCGAATGCCCTGGTATTGCTCGCTGATGAGTTGTTCGTTATCCAGTTGTTCTGCCGAAGCATACCCCCAGTATTCCTTGCGCACCAGTTCGTGCATCCGCTCGGTAAATGCTTCGGCGAGCCGGTCGGCCAGTGCTTTGAGCATAATGGCATTATAGTCGTCGTGTGCCGCCTCGAATCGTTTAACGTGTTCTTCCAGGCCAGCCCCGGTGGTGACGGCAAAGGCGCCGAGGTAGTCGCCCGAAGGCGCGATAAAGTCGCTCAGGCAGAAATTGGGTTGCCCCGGTGCTTTCAGACTTTGCTGACGCAGGTGGTGGAGCGTGGCCAGTTCCCGGGTCCGCGTTTCATCGGTATACAGCCGTATGTCATCGTCGCCGGCAGGTGCAGCCGGAAAGATGCCGATAACGGCCCGCGCCGAAAGCCACTTTTCATCGATGATGCGCCGGAGCAGCGATTGCGCATCGCGGTACAACTGCTGCGCTTCAGTCCCCACGACCTTATCGTTGAGTATGGCGGGAAATTTACCGGCCAGTTGCCAGCTTTGGAAAAAAGGCGTCCAGTCGATGTATTCCGTCAGCGATTCGAGCGGGTATTGATCAAATGTCTTGATGCCTAGAAAAGCCGGCTTGGGAGGGGTGTACTGCGACCAGTCGATCTGGAGTTTGTTGGCCCTAGCCTGGGCAAGGGTCAGGGATTGCCGGGCACTTTGGCGCCCGGCCCGCTGTACCCGTATCCGTTCGTATTCGGTTTTGATGTTGGCCGTGAAGAGTTCGTTTTCCGCACTGTTTTTGGTCAGCAGGGAACTCACGACAGCAACGCTTCTGCTGGCATCGAGCACATGTACCACGGGGGCGTTTTGGTATTGCGGTTCTACCTTGACGGCTGTGTGGGTTTTGGAGGTGGTGGCGCCGCCGATCAGCAGCGGAACCTTCATGCCCAGGCGCTGCATTTCCTTGGCGACGTGGACCATCTCGTCGAGAGAAGGCGTGATCAATCCGGAAAGACCGATCACATCGACATTTTCTTCCTGGGCCGCTTTCAGTATTTTGTCAGCCGGAACCATCACACCGAGGTCAACAATGTCGTAATTGTTGCATCCCAATACCACGCCGACAATGTTCTTGCCGATATCATGCACATCCCCTTTGACCGTTGCCATGAGAATTTTCCCCTTCGATCTGCGTTCCCCCGAACCTTTCAACGCCTCGATAAACGGAGTCAGGTAGGCGACCGCCTTTTTCATTACACGCGCCGATTTGACCACCTGTGGCAGGAACATTTTTCCCGAGCCGAACAGGTCGCCCACGACATTCATGCCGTCCATAAGCGGCCCCTCAATCACCTGAAGCGGGGCAGGGTAGAGCAGTCTGGCTTCTTCCATGTCCTGCTCGATGAACTTGTCGATACCTTTCACCAGGGCGTGGGTGATGCGCTCCTGCACGGTATTTTCCCGCCAGGCGAGGTCTTCGCCGATCGGCTTGCCTCCCGTGGTTCTGAAAGATTCCGCGCGTTTGACCAGTTCTTCCGTGGCATCCGGGTGTCGGTTGAACAATACATCTTCGATGCATTTCAGCAAATCCTTGGGTATTTCTTCGTACACCTCGATCATGCCTGCATTGACGATGCCCATATCCATGCCGGCCTGGATGGCGTGATAGAGAAAGGCAGCATGCATGGCTTCGCGCACGGTATTATTGCCGCGAAACGAAAAGGAGAGATTGCTGACACCGCCACTGATCTTTACGCCGGGGCAGGATTTTTTGATGATCCGGGTCGCTTCTATAAAATTGATGGCGTACTCATTGTGTTCTTCAATACCGGTTGCAACGGCGAACACATTGGGGTCAAAAATGATGTCGGCAGGCTCAAAGCCAACTTGTTCGGTAAGGATTCGGTAGGCGCGCTGACAAATTTCCACCTTGCGGGCAGTAGTGTCTGCCTGTCCTTTTTCATCGAAAGCCATCACCACCACCGCGGCGCCGTAACGACGGCAAATTTTGGCCTGCCGGATAAATTCCGCTTCACCCTCCTTCATGGAGATCGAATTGACGATGCTTTTTCCCTGTAAACACTTCAGACCCGCCTCGATCACGCTGAATTTGGAGGAGTCCACCATAACCGGAAGTTTCGCAATATCAGGCTCGGCCCCCATCAGGTTCAGGAATTTGACCATTGCCTTTTCCGAATCGAGCAGACCTTCATCCATGTTGACGTCGATGATCTGTGCTCCGCCGTCTACCTGCTGTCGGGCCACGGTTAGCGCTTCGGAAAAATTGCCGGACTTGATGAGTTGGGCAAATTTGGAGGAACCGGTGACGTTGGTCCGCTCGCCAATGTTGATAAAATTGGTGTTTTCCCGCACGATCAGCGGCTCCAGGCCACTGTACATGCTATAGGGCAGTGGCTTGGCGGGTGTTCGGGGCGGGATATTTTGAATGTGCTGTGCGATGTGGCGAATGTGTTGAGGGGTAGTACCGCAACACCCGCCCACAATATTCACAAAACCGGAGCGGGCAAAGTCCTCTACGAAGCTGCACATTTCATGCGGTGTTTGATCGTATTCGCCAAACTCGTTGGGCAGGCCCGCATTGGGGTAGGCGCTCACGTAACAGTCCGCCAGACCGGAGAGCGATTCCAGAAAGGGGCGCATTTCTTCGGCGCCAAGGGCACAGTTCAGTCCCACGGAGAAGGGTCTGGCGTGTTTTACCGATATCCAGAAGGCTTCCACGGTCTGGCCGCTCAGGGTGCGCCCCGAAGCGTCGGTGATGGTGCCGGAAATCATGATGGGGAGTTTTACCCCCATTTCTTCGAACACCTCATCTATGGCGAAGAGGGCCGCCTTGGCGTTTAGGGTGTCGAAAATGGTTTCAACCAGCAAAATATCGGCGCCACCCTCCACCAGCCCCCGCGTTTGTTCGGCGTAGGCGGTTTTGGCTTCGTCAAAATCAAGGGCCCGATAGCCGGGATCATTGACGTCGGGCGACAGCGACAGGGTTTTATTCAACGGCCCCAGTGCGCCTGCAACAAAACGGTGCTTCCCGGGTGTTTGAGCCGAAAAATGGTCGGCGGCTTTCCGGGCAATCCGGGCGGCTGCCAGGCTTATTTCATAGGCGATGCCGGGTGGCATATCGTAATCTGCCTGTGAAATGGACGTACTGTTGAAGGTATTGGTCTCGATGATATCGGCGCCGGCTTCCAGGTAGGCCCGGTGTATGGCTTCAATGATATCCGGCCGGGTCAGGCACAGCAAGTCATTGTTGCCCTTCAGGTCTTTGTGGTGGTGCAAAAAACGGTCGCCTCTGAAATCGGCTTCCTCCAGGCCGTACTGCTGGATCATGGTGCCCATTGCCCCGTCGATGATGAGGATACGGGATTTGACGGCCTCGTTGAGTTGAAATCGGTTGTTATTGAAAGTTGTGTCCAATTTTGATGTGTAAATAATCGGGCAAAGGTAACGAATGGGGTAGGCAGAAGTTCAATGCAAGTGTTTTATCGCGTCTAAAAAAAACTTTACCGCCCAATTCGGATAGCGAAAACGAAGATATGGTCCCCAAAAAGGTGCAGAGCCGGGCATGGCGCCGAATTTTTCCGGATTATTTCCCAAATACTGGTAAGGAAAAACCTCTTCAAGCAGTTCCTGCGCAGTCAGTTTGAATTGTTCCCGTCCGCTGATCTCCCACAGCCGGTGCAGAAAGATACTGAGTTGGCAGTTTCCTGTGACGCAAACAAAGGAGTAATCGCCGTTCCACGAAGTGTCGTACCGCCCGGCCGTACAGCCGGCCTTATTGCGTACTTTTAAAAACTTTTCCCCAGCCAAAATTTTCTTTTCAATAATTTCCTGCTCATCCAAAAGCGAAGCACTCTCCAGAAAGCCTTCCAGCGTATAGGCAATGGTATGGGTAAACGCAGGTTTGCCCGGCCGGAACCCCCAGTCCTGCACCGTTCCATCCGGCAACATTCGACCGGCATAAAAATGCAGGGCTTTCCGCATCGCCGACTCAACCTCCGGCAATTGCAAAATGGTGTTAGCTTTAAGCACTCCCCAAACGGCGCGGGTATAGTAACTTGGCGTGAACCCCGGCACATAGGCGTGTTTTTTCCAGGAAAAATCGGGTTCCAGCATTTCCGTCAGCCAGGCAGTGGCCGATTGGAGGGCTTCCCGCACCGGCTTGGCTGTGTTCGCCTGCGTTGCCTCTATTCGAGCCAGTCCAAACAGGATTTGTGCGGTGTTGAATACGCTGGCCCGGGTACTGCCTTCCAGCAGTGCCGGGAATGCCCCGTCCGGAAACTGTATTTCAGTGAGCCAATCGCCGCAGTCGACCGCCAGCCGGAGCAGTGACGGGTCGTTTTTTATCGCCGCGTAATCGCAAAGTGTATCAATAATATATCCGGTGGTTTCAGGGTACGCTTTTTGCCATCCCCATACGGGGGAATAACTGTGTGCGGAGCCGCGATTTCCGGTTACTTCAATACTTCTGCGCAGCCACGCCAGCGCGGCATCAGTTCTTAAATCCTTATTCACCGCGCCGGCGGGCGCCGGAAAAGGATCGCTAAAGTTTGGCCATTTTCCGAAAATTGACATTTCAGACACAATTGGAAGATGGACAAAGGTGTAGTTTTGTCCGCAATCCTGATTTTATGAAACCCATAGCACTACTGTTTTTTTTGTTTTTTGCCCTCACGCTCCGTGCCCAGATGTGGAACGGCACGGATACCCTGTACGGCAATGAATGGATCGACTATTCCAAACCCTGGTTTAAGGTCAAAGTTGCCGACGACGGCATTTATCGCATTGCCTATCAAACACTTGTGTCGGGCGGTGTTCCGGTTTCCACGGTGCCGGCGGGCCAGTTCAGGATGTATCGCTACGGGCAGGAGGTGCCGGTTTTTACCAGCACGGCAAGCCTGATGGGCGATCAGGATTTTCTGGAATTTTTCGGTGAAAAAAACCGCGGTACGATAGATCAGTATCTTTTTGGCAGTGCAGATAAGGAGAACATCAACCCAAAATACAGCCTGTTCAACGATACAACAGTTTATTACCTGACCTGGGGAACTGCCGGTGTTCCGCTGCGCTATACTCCGGTAGCCAACGACCTTAGTAACCTGCCACCCAAAGAGGAATATTGCTGGTGGACGGCGCAACAGTTCTACAACCAAAGTTTTGTGAAGCGGCATCGAAGCGCCGAAATAACCTTTTCCTGGTTTGAAGGGGATGGTTTTTGCCGGGCGCCCTCCATTCTGACCAATGTCGCACTCGTCCCGAAAAAACTGTACCCATCCGGTCCGGATGCCCGTTTTACCATTCGTTATGGATGCCAGGAGGGGCCACACCAACTGCGTATTACCGTTAATGACAGTGTTTTTGTCGAAGATAATTTTACCAACTGGCGGATTGACGAACGGCAGTTTTCGGTCCCGCTAAGCCTGATTCCCACCAACGCAAGTATAAAGATACAATCGCTGGCTGGAAGCAACGACCGGCATGCCACGGCGTTCATCGACATGCGTTATCCCCGGCAGTTCGATTTTGAAAACGCGGCATCCGCACCTTTCGAACTCAACGCTTCCGTTTCTGAACAATATATTGAAATACAGGCCTTTCAGAGTGGGAACAGCGCCCCGGTATTGCTCGATCTCACCAATGGGATTCGCCTGGAAGCTACGCTGGAAGGAGGCCTGGTAAAGGTAAAACTGCCGCCGTCGACTGCCGAACGCCGGGTTTTCCTCAGTGCTGCCACGGCCATCAAAACAGTGGGGCAAGTGACGCCGGTGCCGTTCACGGATTACAGTGCCGCTAACGCAGATTACCTTATTGTATCGAACAAAGCCCTGTCTGCCGGAGCCGTCGACCAGGTAGCAGCCTACGCCGATTATCGAAGGAGTGCGGCCGGTGGCGCGCACAAGGTTGCCGTGGTCGATATAAACGACCTGTACGAGCAGTTCTCCTACGGGGTGCGCTTTCACCCGATCGCGGTACGCAACTTCTTGCATTGGGCAAAAAAGAAATGGCCGGGTCTGCGCCATACATTTCTTATAGGCAAAGGCCTGGATTACAGTCAGTTCCGCACTGCTGCTGCCCAAACGGCCCTGGCAGATTCGCTGTTCTTCGTGCCAACCTACGGATCTCCGGCTGCCGATATCCCCTTTACCCTGAACGGCAATCAACTTTCGGAACCGATCACCACAATTGGCCGGCTTGCCGTCACAAACCCATCCGACATTGCGGTCTACCTTGAAAAAGTAAAAACACACGAAATGGCGCTGCAAAATGCCGACCAGACGATCGAAGACAAGGCCTGGATGAAAAGGGTGATCCACAACAGTGGCGGGCTGTCGGGGGAGTCTGCGGCCATCAGGGCGTATACGAATTCAATGGCTAATGTGTTGGGCAACAACCGCTTCGGCGCCGATGTGCATACTTTTTACAAGACCTCCAACGATCCTATCCAACTCTCCAGCTACGAGCAAATGCTGGAACTGATTGACGGCGGCGTGTCGCTGTGGACCATATTCGGGCACTCTTCCGCCTTTGCAGTCGATTTCGACATCGGTTCGCCCGATGTGTACAGCAACACCGGGCGGTACCCGCTCATGATGGTGATGGGCTGTTTCTCCGGACTGTGTTCCTCGCCGCAAAAAGGGATTGGAGAGCAGTTTGTGCTTGCCCCCGACCGCGGCGCCATCGCATATATCGCCTCCGTCAATTATAGTTACATCTCTGCACTGTATTCGTACGGTACCCAATATTACGAGTTGCTCGGCGGGAGCGATTATGGCAACAGTGTGGGCGATGTGCTTCGACATTCTATTGGGGCATTGAAGGGTACCAACTACGATGCCCTGATCGCACTCCTGCATCAGAATCTGCTGCAGGGCGATCCGGCCGTAAAAATTCATGCCCAGCCGGGACCTGACTATGTAGTCGATGCACAAACGGTAAAATTTGACCCCAATCCTGTTGGACTCCAGCAGGATGCCGTTCAACTCAGTTTCGACATGGTCAATATCGGAGAAAATACGGGAGGTCCTCTGGCAGTCCGGATCGAACAACGGCTGCCGGATAACACCGTACTCAGCAGGATCAGCGATACGCTGGACGCCCCACCGTTCCGTCGTGAACTGTCGTACTCCATCCCGGTTAACGGCAGCAAGATCGGGTTCAACCGTTTTTTCATAACAACCGACCCCGACAACACCATCGAGGAAAAACCTGCCGCAGCCGAGTTCAACAACGACCTGACGGATGCAACCGGAGAGCGAGGCGTCGATGTTTACTATTACTCCGACGACGTTCAGCCTATATGGCCACCGGCATACGGTATTGTAAACAAACCGGATCCGGCATTGCTGGTCTCAACGCTCAACCTCAATGCTGCCCCGCAGCGGTACCTGTTTGAACTGGATACCCTGGAAACTTTCAGCAGCCCGTTCAAAAAAAGCGGACAGATCATCCAGCGTGGCGGGCTACTGACCTGGAAACCCGTAATGGCACTGAAGGACAGTACCGTTTGCTACTGGCGCGTTGCGCGCGACAGCCTCATCAATGGTTCCGTGGTATGGCGGAATCGTTCGTTTATCTACCTTCCAGGCAGCGTTTCAGGCTGGAACCAGTCCCATTTCGGGCAATACCGCGACGACCAGTTTGCCAACATGCACGCAGTAGACACTTCCCGTCGGCTGGAATTTCTGGACAACGCGGCATTTATCAGTCTGAACGTAGCCTACCGGGGCAACAACCGCTATCCGGGATTTCAGAATTCGTACTATCAGGGCTTTATCGGTGATTACGGCTGGAACGTGCGCAGCGTGTACGACGGCGTCGTGATGGTTTTGTCTGACCCCAATACCGGCAGATTTGTATTGAACCCCGAACAGGGCCTGAATACATACGATCCGCCGGACAGCCGCTATGTTTTCTGGTTTAATACCCGGGATTCGCTGGAACGCATCAAATTGATGGATTTTATTGAAACGGGTATTCCCGACGGCTATTATGCAGCGTTGCTGGCGTTCAGCAGGCCGCAGGATACGTTGGGGTACTCCCCCCGAAAATGGGCGGCAGATTCCATTTCCTACGGCAAAAACATCTTTTCCGTGTTGGAAAGCCAGGGTGCACAACAGGTGCGACAGTTAGCCGATTATGTTACTGCTCCGTGGCCCTACGGCTTTATTTTCCGGAAAAACGATCCGTTTTATCCGGTTCAGGATACCATCGTGTACAATCCGGATTCATTGGTAACGCTTCGCGGCAATTTTCTGGCAAAATGGACCAACGGGCTTATGGAAACACCTCCGCTCGGACCGGTAAAAGCCTGGAAATCGCTGCATTGGAGCCGTGAAGCATTTGATGACCCTTCGGATTACGCCAATCTTTCCGTTTGGGGTGTACGGGAGGGACAGGATGATACGCTGCTGCTACAATTGTCGACAACCTTCGATACTTCGCTGGCTTTTATTCCAGCCGGTCAGTTTCCGAGCATAAAACTGAGATACAACACCGGGGATACCCTGCTGCGCTCTTTCACCCAGCCCCGGTATCTGAGAATTGTGTACGATGGGATACCGGAAGGCGCCCTGGATCCCGTTTCCACTTTTAGTTTTTACCGGGATACACTTCAACAAGGAGAGACACTGCGCTCCTCCATTGCCTTTGCCAACGTTTCGGATATCGCCATGGATAGCTTGCTGGTGAAATTCCGGGTAGAGAATAGTACAAACAATGGCCCGGAGGTATTGCTGAAGCACCGGCCGCTGCCACCCGGCGACACCCTGCACATCAACTGGACGGCAAGTACACTCGCCCTGAACGGCCCGCAACGCCTCCTGACCGAGGTAAATCCCGATAATGCCCAGCCGGAATTGTTCCACTTTAACAATGTTGCCCTGCAAGACTTTTTCGTTGCACGCGACAACAGAAACCCCTTGCTGGACGTAACATTTGATGGATTGCACATTCTCGACGGTGACCTGGTATCTCCCAAACCTGAAATTGTGGTCACCTTGAAAGACGAAAATCGCTACCTGGCCATGACCGACACAGGTACGTTCCGGCTTTCGGTGGCTTTCCCGGACGGTTCTGTAATGCCGCTCGCATTCAGCGATCCTTCCGTCACGTTTTTCCCTGCTGATGCCTCCAATTTGCCCAAGAAGAACCTTGCCCGGCTCGAATGGCGGCCAACTTTCACCCAGGATGGCGACTACCGGTTGCTGGTGAACGGGCGCGATGCCAGCGGAAATGAATCGGCTGATCTGGACTATTACATTACGTTTAAAGTCATCACCAGGTCGTCTATCTCGAATCTGCTCAACTATCCCAACCCGTTTTCCACCCGTACCTGCTTCGTTTATACGATGACAGGCGCGGAAACACCGACAAACTTCAGGATACAGATCATGACGGTGAGCGGTCGGGTGGTGCGGGAAATTACGGAAGCGGAATTCGGCCCCCTCAAAGCGGGAACCCATCAAAGTGATTTTTGCTGGGACGGCAAGGACGAATACGGGGATCAACTGGCCAACGGGGTTTATCTGTACCGTGTTGTGGCCAAAAAATCAGACGGCGCTGATTTTGAATCCTTTGAGAATGACAAGGTGGACGGGTTTTTCAAACAGGGCTTTGGCAAAATGGTGCTGATTCGTTGAAAAATGTGGTGTTACGGGTTGGTGGACAGGTGTTTTGATTTTCAGACAGGATTACATGAGACATCCCGAATTAATTTCAGACAAGACCTCGGAGAGGTCAAATGTTTGTAGAACAGTAGATCAAGAGAATACCTCGACCTCGGAGAGGTCGAATATTTAGATGACAATTCGTGCTAGTGCGACCTCTCCGAGGTCGGGCAATGCGGTCATGGGCATTTCTACAAACATTTGACCTCTCCGAGGTCTTTTAGGCTCAAAAATTCGGGATGTCTCATGTAATCCTGTCTAAAAACTCTATTTCTGCCAAAATGTGCTTAAGGTTAGATCAATTGGTCTGTCGAACCACTTTCCGGACAGCCATTTCTCCTTTATCTGTTTGAATTTCAATAAAATACAATCCTGCATTCAGCTGCTTCAGAGAGATTTTCTGCTGCCCGGCGCCATCCTTTACCTGGCCTGAAATCACGACCTGACCGTTCGGGTTAATTATCCGGTAGTACCAGTCTGTTGAAATCTCCTGTAGCCTGACGGTTATCTGATCAGCAGCCGGATTGGGGAAAATATCCGCCTGCAATGTGCCGGATTCCGGCGTATGGGTGTTCACCGGGGTGGTCAGTTTTAGCAGTTGCAAGCCATTTTGCATGTCACCTGCGATGATGGTACCCGATGGAAGCCAGGGATAATTGCCCCAGTTGCCGTAATAGCGGTTGTATTGTGTATTCTCCGGGTGTGTGTCGTAATGGGCAACCAGAACAGGCTGGGTAGGTATGGTAATGTCGTATACCAGCAATCCATCTTCGTATTGTGAATCGAACAACAGGTGATCCTTGATATAGACGTTGTGCGGGATAGGCTTGATCTGACTGCCGGTAAGGAATGAATCGAGGAATGCGCCTGCTACTTCCAGGCCGTTGGTGCCCATCTGCTGAAGATCGATAATACGGATGGGTTGCCCGTCAGGAATTTCTTCCGTGTAATAGGCATGGGTGCCTTCGGGGTTCAGCCAGCTGTTGTGGTTATAACCGCCGGTGGCTATCTGCCCCAGGGTATCGGGGTGCAGGGGATCGGTAAAATCGAAGACATAAAATCCGTCAAATCCGGAGGAGGCGTAAATGGTATCGTTGCGAACGTAGGAATCGTGGATATAACCGCCTGCCAGGACAGTATTGGCCAGCAGCACGGGCTGGTCGGGATCCTGGCTTACATCAAGTACCAGGAGGCCCTCATGTGCCGTATTGGTGCCGTTCAGGTAAATACGGCCTGAAACGGTATCGAGTGTAATCGTATGGGCGCTGGAAAAGAACTCATTGCTCCAGTAGGTACGGACAACAGTATCGGGGGCATTGGTCATATCGAAGATCATCAGCCCTTCATTGGTGTTGTCGGACGAGGCGTAGATCCGGTTTTTATACGATTTAAACTCACGCCAAAGCGTATTATTGGTTGTGCCAGCGAATTTGCCGATCAGTTCAGGGTGAACAGGATCCGTAATGTCGAAAAAGAGGACATGGGCGGCTCCGCCGAGTACTGCGTATTCCCGGCCGTTCAGGGCAAGCCCCCAGCAGCCGCTGTACTGTAGATCATAACTGTATGCAAGGGGCAACGAATCGTCGTCCCAGCGGGCGAGCCGGATCATATTCAGCGAATCCTGGGCATACACAAAGCCGGCTGCCAGCAGGCAACACGTCAGCAAAAGATTTTTTTTCATAGAAACATTCATCAATTGAGTTTGAATACCGGAGCAAGAGCGCGCTATTTTTGCCGCATCAGGCAACCGCAAATAATGTCCGAACGTCATTCGGCATAACTCCGGATGCACGAAAGTAGAGCATTATGAAAAAACAATTCCTCCTTATCTGCCTTTTGCTCGTAATGGGCAGTCCATTGGCCTTTTCACAAAAATACAGCAACGAATTTCTGGCCATCGGGGTGGGCGCGCGTGCCCACGGCATGTCGGGGGCGCAAACGGCATTTGTGAGCGATATCACATCGGCGTATTGGAATCCGGCGGGTTTATCGGAGATCGAAGCCCCGTTTCAGGTAGCCGCCATGCATGCCGAGTGGTTCGCAGGAGTCGGCCAGTACGACTATATCAGTTTTGGCAAATCGCTCAACCGCGATCACAAGTCTTTCCTGTCCTTTTCGTTGATCCGTTTGGGCATCGACAATATTCCCTACACGATTAACCTGGTCAATCCCGACGGGACGATCAACTACGACAACGTAACAGAGTTTTCGGCGGCTGATTATGCCTTTCTCGGCAGTTATGCCCGCAAACTCAAAAACCCTGCATTTGCCATCGGAGGGTCTGCAAAGGTGGTGCGCCGGGTGATCGGCTCTATCGGAAACTCGTGGGGGTTTGGCGCCGACCTCGGGGTGCAGTACCGGAAAGGCAACCTGATGCTTGGTCTGATGGGCCGCGACCTCACTACCACGTTCAACGCCTGGTCGTTCAACCTTACCGACCGCGAAAAAGATGTTTTCACGGCAACGGGCAACGAAATTCCCGTCAGCAACACAGAAATTACCAAGCCGCGGTTTATTCTGGGCGGCGCCTATAAAATGCGCCTGAGCCCGAAGTTGACCATGCTGCCCGCGCTCGACCTGGAATGGACCACCGACGGCCAGCGCAACGTGTTCATCAGCTCCAAATCATTCAATATCGACCCCCGGATCGGCCTGGAAACCGATTACGACGGGTTTGTACAACTTCGACTGGGTGTGGCCAATATCCAGCGCGTAAAAGACGACTTTAACCCGGAGAAGGAGAACCTGAGCCTGCAGCCAAACTTTGGCGTGGGCCTTCGCCTGGGCCGTGTTCAGCTCGATTATGCCCTTACCGATATCGGCAACGTCTCCCAGGTTTCCTATTCCCACATCTTCTCTCTCCGACTCGACTTTAAAGAGAAACAGTAAATTTATTTTTACCGTATTCTTGACACTAAGTGATCCGGACGTATATTTGCCCCGAAGTCTTTCCTTTTACTCCGGGGTCGTTCGACCTGTTTTGCTCTCCCAACCGAGTTTCTCCCAATTTTAAAGTATGCTTTTAATCTGACCGCAATTCACCGTATTACTTGGTTACTAATTGTGGTGCAGGCGTTTTGTATCCGTTAATACGGCTACCTGGCCCCACCGCTCCATAGTTTGTATCATTATAATCTCATGGTTGCCCCTCCGGATAGGCTCGCGGTGAGGGGCTTTTTTTTGTACAGTACAGCCCGCTTCGGCGGGCTTTTTTTTTCATGGCATTGGCAAACTACCCGAAGCCTGCTACCTTTCGCCATCCTTTTTTCCAGCCAGCGCGATATGAAACTTGAATTTCCAAAAGGTTTTGCCTGGGGTACCTCCACGGCTGCTGCCCAAATCGAAACGGCTACCGACCACCCCTGGCGGGGTTTGCGCGCGCTGGACGGATATATTTTTGAACGGACCACCGACCATGAAAAGCATCGGATGGAAGATGCGGATCTCATTATCCGGCTGGGCGGTGTGTACCGATGCGGTGTTGATTGGTGCCGACTGCAAACCAAACCATTTGAGAAATTCGACAAAGCCGTTGTCAGGGAATACCGGCTGTTTTTTGACAAACTGAAATCGGGCGGGGTGGACCTGATGTTTGTATTGCACCACTTTTCGCACCCGAACTGGTTCGAATCCTGCGGCGGCTGGACGGTTGAAGATAATATTCCGATGTATCTGGATTTTGTCAGGCAGTGTATCAAACACTTCGGTGAATACGTGCGGTTCTGGAATACCTTTAACGAGCCGAACGTGTACGCCATGAACGCCTTTATGCTGGGCAATTTTCCCCCGTTCAAAAAAGGCAGGTATTTTATGGCCAACCGCGTGCTGGACAACATGGGCAAAGCGCATGAGATTGCCATGATCATGATTCGGGAAAAATCGGACGCACCGGTAGGTATCTCCCTGAACACCGCTTATTTTAAGGGAACCAACCTTCCCGGCCATATTGTCGCGGCTTTTGTGCGCTGGTGGTTTATGACCAGGGCAGCGCGACCGTTTCGAAAATGCCAGTTTTGGGGACTGAGTTATTACGCCTATATGCTGTTTGATCCATATCCTGTCGATGCCATTTCGCGTGCAGCAGAACTGGATAAGCGGAATGTGCCGCATGATAAAATGTGGGGTTACAAACCCGAGGGGCTGGGCTGGGTGTTGCGCCGTTTTCACAAACGTTATGGAAAACCCATAATCATTACAGAAAACGGCATCTGTACCGACGACCCGCAACGCCGCATCAGTGCCCTTAATGACTACCTGAAGGTGTGTCATGAAGCGATCGGGGATGGAGTCGACTTGCGCGGGTATTTCCACTGGAGTACATGGGATAATTTTGAATGGCACCTGGGCCCTACCTACCGTTTCGGGCTAATTCGGATCAATTTTGACACTATGAGCAGGCAAATGACTCCGGCAGGTGTCTATTTTGAGAAAATTGTCCGGGAAAATGCCATAAACATCTAGCATACCATACCATACCATACCATACCATACCATACCATACCATACCATACCATAC
>ERZ724526.276-NODE-276-length-30488-cov-12.777150_pt1 | contig 30488 bp, 24 predicted proteins | sample MGYA00376059_ERZ724526 | MGnify/ENA primary metagenome ERZ724526 (study PRJEB28724, sample SAMN07190883) | activated sludge metagenome | isolation source: activated sludge of sewage treatment plant in Hong Hong | place: Hong Kong | collected 2016-03-17 ...
GCATGGTCCATGGAAAAACGCCCTGGTATCTTTCGTTGTGAATGGTAAATACCACTGGCAATGAAGCCAGATTGCGATAGCCATCACAGTTTTGCATGATAAAGGGTATGAGTCCTGAGTGATGATCATGACAATGAACCACATCAGGTGTGTGTTCTGATAAAACGATAAAGTTGAGATACGCTCTCTGAAAACAGAGGTGGCGCTGGATTTCATCTCCAAAAAAGTGGCCATCAGCTCCGGCGTAAACCCCATTGCGGTCCATTTTACCAGGGATGTCAATAACCATCAGTCGAAAGCCCAGATTGGCGTCTGTGACCTCTGCAATGCCGTAATCTATCCTTTCATGGTGGAGGTAAAAATGAGAAACATGACGATAATCAAAAGATTTACCTTCAAACCACTTCATCCTGTACTTGGGCATAAATACGGTGACTTCAGCGCCCTGGTCATTGAGGTATTTGGGCAATGAGCCCACCACATCGGCCAGACCTCCTACCTTGGCGCACGGGTAACATTCCATCGAAACAAAATGAACACGAATAGGTGAATCGGACATAATCAACAAGTATTTGGTTGAAAGATACAGCAAAAAGACTTCGGTTTTGATTATCGCCGTTTGTTTTTTATCTGACCTATGTCACACTTCCCAATGATGAACAAAAATGAAATATATAATGGCTTGAAATTGACCTGTATTACGGAATCCAAAGAAATTGAATCCAGACCTTTTACATTAATATTGCAATAAATTTAAAAAAAAGTTTACCTTCGCAGCCTAAATTAATCAATCATGGGCAGAGGAGACAAAAGATCCAGAAAAGGAAAAATTTCACAGGGATCTTACGGTAAAGCAAGGCCACGCAAAGCCAAAAAAACCGTAGCAACAAAAAAACAGGCTTAATTTTTTAAGCCTGTTTTTTTTTAGAGTACCATCTCAGGCACCTCAGCCGGAATCTCCAGTTTTCCTGCCGTAGCAGCAACGATTTGTTCTACCGAAACACCCGGTGCACGTTCGCGAAGAATGAAACTTCCGTTTTGAATGTCCATCACAGCCATATTGGTGACTACTTTTTTCACACAATTGACGCCTGTAAGTGGCAATTGGCACTGGGGCAGCAGTTTGGAGTTGCCATCTTTGTCTGTGTGCATCATGGCAACAATGATATTGTTGGCACTTGCCACAAGGTCCATAGCACCACCCATACCTTTTACCATTTTTCCGGGTATTTTCCAGTTGGCTATGTCTCCGTCTTGAGATACCTCCATGGCACCCAATACGGTGAGCTGGATGTGCTGTCCTCTGATCATAGCAAAACTCATGGATGAGTCGAAGATGGCTGCACCTGGTTTGAGCGTAACAGTTTGTTTTCCGGCATTGATAAGGTCTGGATCTTCTTCTCCGTCAAAGGGAAAGGGCCCCATGCCCAGGATGCCGTTTTCAGATTGAAATTCTACATGCATACCTGCTGGTACATAGTTGGCAACCAGGGTAGGAATGCCTATGCCCAGGTTTACATACCAACCATCTCTCAGTTCCTGTGCAATTCTTTTTGCGATGCCTGTTTTGTCTAACATTGGAAAAATTTTAGGGGATAGGGGTTAGGGACTAGGGGTTATTTTAGGGGTTAGGGACTAGGGGGCGAACGGTGCGTTGTTCAATTCTTTTCTCGTAGTTGACACCCTGAAATATACGCTGGACAAATATGCCGGGAAGGTGGATGAAATTGGGATCTAACTCACCGGGTTCAACCAATTGCTCAACTTCCACGATGGTAATTTTTCCGGCCATGGCCATGACTTCATTGAAGTTGCGGGCGGTTGCTTTGAATATCAGGTTACCGAGCTTATCTCCCTTCCATGCCTTGACCAGGGCGAAATCAGCTGTAAGGGCAGATTCAAGGATGTGGGGCTTGCCGTTGAACACCTTTACCTCTTTGCCTTCCGCGATTTCGGTGCCATAGCCGGCTGGAGTATAAAAAGCAGGGATACCTGCTCCTCCGGCTCTGCAGCGCTCGGCCAGGGAGCCTTGGGGAATAAGATCCACTTCCAATTCTCCACTTAGCATTTGTCGTTCAAATTCTTCATTTTCCCCGACATAAGATGACACCATCTTCTTTATCTGCCGGTTCTGAAGCAATAAGCCCAGACCAAAATTGTCGACCCCTGCATTGTTGGAAATACAGGTCAGGCCTTTGATGCCCTTGCGAACCATAGCGGAAATGGCATTTTCCGGAATGCCACATAAGCCAAATCCACCCACCATTAGGGTAGCATTATCTGGTATGTCATAAATGGCCTCGTCTGCGTTGGCAAACACCTTGTTCATTGGTTAGTTTTTTTTGCAAAATAAATAATAATAATTGAGCTGCGGGGATGATTTACACCGCAGTGATCTCAGATGAACCTGATTTTCTTCTTTGGTATTCTAATAAAGCCAAACTCCAGATAAAATTCGCAACCGGCATTTTTTGCGGAATTAAGCCCACAAATTCATTCAGGTAACACAATATAAAAATGACTATTAAAAAAATAGAAATCACCCATTTTACTTTGTTGTTTTTTGTCAGGAAGCCCAGGTAAAATGGACTCAACCATAATAGATTGTAGTTAATTTTTGTAGCCTGGTGGTCGGTAAAAAACCATAAGAAAACGATGAGGAGCATAGCTGTGATGGCAAATGCAAGCCACAATTTAAACATGACATCTAACCAGTTGAATTTTCTTTTATAATAAAGAAAAGCTATGACCAACAATAATAAAAAGTTGATAAGTCGGGGTGTGATCAAAAAACTGGCCTCCGTTCTTTCAAAAATCAATACGTCATAAGTATCACCCAACAGATTGTGGCCGTTTAGTTGAGCTGAGGCCAGGTTGTCGTGCAACTTATCAGGAATAAACATCTGAGCAGAGGCATCTGCAATTTTATCAGCCTTGCTGCCTATGATAATGTCAATACCCGTGCACAGCCATGGCCATGCTTCCAGATACCGGTGTAATAAATTTCTAAAAGTGAGCTTGTTTTCTCCGCTGTATTGTGGTGGGTAGTGGAGTGTTTTTTCAAATACATCTCTGATCCGACTGGAGCAATTGTCGTAAAAAAAGTCGTATTTGTATTCTGCATTCTCTGGCTTGGCATTGTTTTCGAGAAAGCGGATAATATCTTCTTTTTGCGAATTGTTTATTTGCAAAACCTGCTCTCTGACCCCTCTTTTAAAGTAATGGTATTCTTTCAGAAAACTACCGTAAGAGGCAACAGCCAATCTATAAGGCAACTTGCCCCGCATAAACTTTAGGGTGAAATTGGGGGTTTGAAAATCAAAGGTGCCATAATTAAAAACCACGTCAAAATTCTTCTCCTCATTTTTAACCCTTACCGCACTGTGACCAAATAATGAATATATCTCTGAGCCCGGATCACAGGTAAGCAAGGAAATCTGGGTATTATTCATCAATGTATCAACCCCTTGCTGGCCTCTGCTTCCAATAGAAAAGGTCAATATAAAACAAATCAAAATTAAACGCGCCATGGCTTCAAATTTAGACCAAGGTAAGAAAATGTTCTTAATGAAGAAAGAGGATATGGTCCGTGTGAAGGGATGTCGTTCAAAGGGTACGCGCCGCAAAATATTGCGGCACTACATGTATTTCAAAAATGAGCTTTATCAAATCTTCCGACAACCTGTCTGCGATAACCCGTCTTACACAACGCATATCCCAGCATGGGGTCAATAGGGTTTCGCCTTAAATGTCAAAGTTCTGTTAAGTGGGCACGGTATGGGAGTGAAAGTTTTGGTTTTGCCCGTTTAATTTGGGAAATTTGCACCATGAACAAAAAATTGAGAATATTGGGGGTTTGGGCTTTTGTGCTATTTTTCTTTCATAGTATAAATGCACAAGAGGCAACGCCCATTACATGGAAGACATTGAGTGATGTGACTTTTTATGAAAAATACAACAAGGAGTTTGATTTTAATGTGCTTTATCCCAAGTTTGGACCTAAGGTAAAAGCATTGGAAAACAAGTGGGTGGAGATTGAAGGTTATGCCATACCCATAGAAGAATTGGGTGCCGACATTTTGGTGCTTTCGGCCCTGCCTTATTCCCAGTGCTTTTTTTGTGGAGCTGCGGGTCCTGAGTCGGTGATGGATATTAAAACCAAGAAAAAACTCAAGGTTAAGATGGATAAAAAACTAAAATTCAGGGGAAAACTCAAGTTGAATGAAAGTGATTTATCGCAGCTCAATTACATACTGACCGATGCGGAGTTGATCAACTAAACAATATGAAAAAACACCTTAATTTTATAGGATTGGCTTTGATTGTAGCCCTGCTTCATCTGGCCTCTTGTCAAAAGAAAGTTTGTACAGAAGATCTTGGAGAATTGCCGGAATATAGCATACCTGAAGTGAAGGATACTTTGATACAGCAACGCCGCATTTATTTTGCTGGAGAAAGAAAATTATTTGAATCATTAGAGTCAGGCAGATTAAAGAAAGTAAGAAAAGTTGTATATAGAAACGTAGCTCAATTGCCATTTTCAGAAAGTGGTGTAATAAAATTATACTTAGAAGTTAACCAGGCAGGTCTGGTTACATACGTTGAAACGCTACCGGAAACTACAATTACCAATTCAAATTCATTAAAAAAAGTTGTTAAAGCTGTATTTGGGTATAAATATGAACCCGACTACAAAACGCCAGTTGAAGCGGTGGTTCTGACAGTTAAGTTTGATCTTACTGGTTTATATTAACTTAGAAATAGAGTTAAGCCATATTTGATTCTGCTTTAAAATCATATTTTGGTATTTCAAAACTGTTTACTGGTCGATAATTTCGATATTCTGAGAAATCATTTTTTTTGCTTCGGCGTTACATAAAGAAATGACAGTACCATGAAATTTTATCATGTAATTTTAGCTGCGGGTCTGGTAACCGGAGGTTATTTTATTCGAAAAGGTTTGGTTGAAAATGATGCATTTTCACTGCTGGAAAATAAGGAGAGTCCTGTTGCAGATCCAAAAGATGATAGCAATTATGCACCGGTAAAAGAAAGTAAGCCCAACAATATTGCACCAGTTACCCGGGTATTTGACACTGAAGCTGCCACCATAGATTTGTTTGAAAAGGCGGTTCCTTCAGTTTGTTTTATTACTACGTTGAATGTGAGGCAGGATTATTGGTCGCGCAATGTAGAAGAGATCCCATCGGGAACGGGTTCGGGATTTATTTGGGACAAAGAAGGTCATATTATAACCAATTTCCACGTCATTCAGGGAGGCGACAGAGCTACGGTAACCTTATCAGATCGTAAGACCTATGATGCAGAAATTGTAGGAGTAGCACCTGACAAAGACCTGGCCGTATTAAAGATCAAGGCATCAGAAGCCGTATTAAAACCCTTGCCGGTAGGTACATCACATGACCTGAAGGTAGGGCAGTATGCCTTTGCCATTGGCAATCCATTTGGTCTTGACCAAACCCTTACCACAGGGGTGATTTCGGCACTGGGAAGAGAGATTAAATCTGTAAATGGCAGGGCAATTCGCGATGTCATTCAGACAGATGCAGCTATTAACCCCGGCAATAGTGGTGGCCCTCTGCTGGATAGCAGTGGAAGGCTCATTGGTGTTAATACACAGATTTACAGCCCTTCCGGAGCATCAGCGGGCATAGGTTTTTCAATACCGGTTGATGAAGTCAATTGGGTAGTGCCCGATCTTATCAAATACGGTGAAGTAAGAAGACCCGTTTTGGGCGTATCTCTTTTACCCGCGTATTATGCCAAAGGCATGAGTGAAGGCGGTTTGATCATTGCAGAAGTAGTGAAAGGAGGGCCGGCAGCCAAAGCGGGATTGAAAGCCATCAGCCAGGACCGGGCTGGCAGATGGGTGCCGGGCGATATCATCACAGCCATCAATGGCATCAAAATAGAGGATTACAATGATTTGGTTTTAGCCCTTGAAAAATACCAGGTGGGGCAGAAAGTCAAACTTTCAGTTGAAAGAGACGGTAGCCAAAGGACAGTGGAAATTGTATTGGCCTCTTCGGCCGAAATTAGGTGATAGCAACTGATTATCAATGCATTTTGTATAAGTAAAAGATAATTTCAAAAAAATCGTTTCACGATTTGTAAAAAAATTTTACCTTTGCCCCCGCTTCCTTAAGCCTTTGACCCATGGTGTAACGGTAGCACTACAGATTTTGGTTCTGTCTGTTAAGGTTCGAATCCTTATGGGTCAACAAAAACCCTGGTTGAAAAGCCGGGGTTTTTTATTTTATGTTAGGCCTGGGCTTTTCTATACAGGTAAAAAGCAATCATGGAAAAAACGATGTTGGGCAGCCATACACCTAGGCCCGGGTGCAGGTCGAGATTGGAGGCAAAAGTCACCGTAAATTTAGAAAGGATTACAAATACTGAGCCTAGAATAACTCCTGAAGCCAGGTGAAGGCCCATACCACCTCTAACTTTTCGTGAAGCAATGGTGACTCCAATAAAAGTAAGAATGATGATGGTAAATGGATCCGCACTTCTTCGATAAAGTTCTATGATGTATTTTTTTGCAGTGTCCAGGCCTTTGCCTTTTTCATCATTGATAAACTTTCTGAGTTCAGTGGTGGTGAGCATTTCCATTTGTTTGGAGTAACGCACAAAATCGTCAGGACCAAAGGGAAGTAAAGTGTCTTTGGTTATTTCTCTTTTGATAACAAGGTTTTCATTCAGCCCATTGATGGCGTGCTCTTCATAATCGTTCATCCGCCATTTGCCCGATTCTTTGATAAATTTGAGGTTATCGGATTTTAGCATATACACCAATTGCCCATTTTTAAATCGTTCGAGTCTAAAATTTCTTGCTGAGCTGTCTCTTGAAGAAAAGAGTCTGAAATACGCTTTTTCATTAGGTCTGGTATAAAAATGGATATCTGATGAAAGTGTTTGTTTGGCACCGCGTCGGATGTACTGACTTTCAAATTCGTTTTTGATTCTGGAGCTATTGGGTATTACATAGTTGTTGCCAATCCAAAGCAGCACCGCAATGATGAAACCCGCCATGACAAAGGGACGGAGCATGCGGTTGTAACTTATCCCTGCACTAAGGGTGGCAATGATTTCAGAATCCCTTGCCAAACGACTTGTAAAAAAGATAACTGCCAGGAGGGCAAAGAGGGGCCATAGCAAGCCATTGATCCAGGGTATAAAATTGAGGTAGTAGGTGAGAAAGACGTCTTTTAGTTTGACCTCATCGCTGAGGAATTTGTCGACATTCTCAAAAAAATTGATAGCAACCGCGATCATGGTAATGAGTACCATGGTAAAGAAAAAAGTAGACAGGTATTTCTTTATGACGTACCTGTCGAAGATTCCCAAAAAGCGGTAAAGTTTCATATAGACACAAAGATAATAAACAGTGGCTGCTAACAATAAAAAAGGCCTGCCCCTATCGACAAGCCCATTTTATAAAACAAAAACCAGGTATTTTTTAAGCAGTACACCTGCCTTTATTCATCAGTTTGTTTTGATCACTGTTTTGGTGAATTGTTTACCGGCGTATTCGACATTGAAGTTGTAGCTCGCTGTAGGCAATTGACTCAAGTCAATTTCAGTGATGCCGTTGGTGCTGATTGATTGGTTTAATACTTGTTTACCACTCAAATCATAGATAACTGCATTGACTTCCTGTGAATTGTCAAGAAAAGGAGTACTCATATTGACATACACTTTGTTTGCAGTTGGATTTGGGTAGAAAGACAATGAGATGGCATTAGAGTCATCAAACCTAACCGATCTGACTTCTGAATAGTCGAATTCACCATCCAAATCTACCATTTTGAGTCTGTAATAATAGATGCTTTGCAGGCTTCTTGCTGTAGGAAGTTCTCTGTCAATAAACTGGTATTTGGTATTCCAGTTTGTGTTTCCTTTAGCATTTACAGTAGCAACATAGTTGAAGTTGATTCCATCTTCACTTCTTTCAACTTCGTAGTGGGAAGCATTGATTTCAGATGAAGACTGCCACTTAAGATCTGAAGCCCTTTCATCTGCAAATCTGTCAGCTGTAAAATCAGAAAGTTTGATGGGAAGTGGAATCGCATTTGCCTGGTTTACCGGAGGTCCGGAGCGGTCAAAGTTATCCAGCTCAACATAATTGGTAAAGTCGTTGAGAATGGTAAAATTGCCTGTAGTACCTGGAGCATTGGTTGTAGTCCATGAGAAAGTCATCAATGGATATTCATTGCCGGCAACCCAGTTGACGGTTTGGAAAACCACATGGCCATACTCAGTTGCACCTCCACCTGGCACTGCTGTGATGTTATAGAAAAATGTTGGATTGCTAATGGTTGTGTTAGAAGGCAAGTTAATGATAAAATTAGTTGCACTAAAAACAGTGTAGTTGTTCGTTGGGATGATACTTACCTGGATTTTTCCATTCGGTAATTGTTTGATGGTGTAAGGCGCTGTACCATCGCCCTGAGCAAAAACGCTCATAACCAACATCGCAAAAAATAGAGTAAAAATATTTCTCATTTCTAGATATTATTTTTAGAATTAATTGTGTCTTGAAATAGTTGCATTTTGGTTTGTTCCTCCAATGTTCTGGAGAATGATAACACGGTCATTACCACCAAGGTTGTATTTGACCTGACCATTTAAGTTGACATCCTCTTTAAGATAACCGCTTACTGTAGCGTTTTGATTGGTTCCACCAATTGCGGTTAAGATCAATACTCTATCATTGCCTCCAAGGTTGTATTTTACCAAACCATCCTGATTGATATCACCTTCCCACATTCCCCATGCATTTAAGTTATTAGGACCATTGGGTGTATTCTCCAATAATTTGAGCGGTACATTGGTGGTGATGGCTGTATTTCTGTAAATCTGGGTTGTATCGTTTCTAATATCCAAAAGTGTTGGAGTTGTAACATTGATGCCCGGATTTTTTGTTCTTATCATTAAGTGATTCCTATGGTGGAGCGCTACTACAGAAGTAGGAAATCCGTTTTCAATGGTTGGCATTGAAGTACCGTCGGTTCCAACAATGGTTCCATCTTTTTTAATGAAAGCACTTGCCCTATTTGTAGTTGCCACTGTTGGAGCAGCTGGATCTCTCAATTCAAGCATAACCCAATCAACGATGTCAGGGTTTGCCAGGAAAAATCCGGCAGAGACAGATGCCGGTTGTGCATTAAATGGAGCAGCATTATATGGGGATGTCAATGCAGAAGTTTCAAGCCAGTTTGTACCAGTAGGTGCATTAAGCAAGGTATTCATTTCATTTGTAGCTGTGTTATAGCTTGCAGACAAAATAGCTCTGAAGTTTACTTTGCCGTAGAAATTGGTACCAGTAAAATCAGCAACTGCATCGTCTGTTGATCCGGTCACAGTAGAAGTGCCGTTGGTTGCTGCTGCAGCATAAGACCAGGAAGTTGCATCGTAAACCGCACCTTTGATTAAAGATGGTGTACCATTGGCATCACCTGAGGCATAGGTACCAATGAGGGTATTGCTATAGCCTGTAAAGCCTGTAGCATCGATATCCCAATACCTTGCGATAAAAGACTCTGCTGATGCCGGTTTGCTCGGATGAACAACATTGTTAACTTTTGATTTCAGGTTTCCACCAACGGTTGTTCCTGAAAATGATGTTTCCAAAGGTGTATAATTTGAAGCATCTCCAACAGGAAAAGTGAAAGGCTGATTTGTATAAACTGCATCGGCAAGGTTCTTTTGAACCACACCTGTGCCCGCTGTTACTACATACTCATCTGCATCATGGCCGGTAGCTGTAGCAGCTGAACCGAGTACCAGGTTGTTGTTGCCCAACAACAGCTTGCTGCTTCCTGCAGAGCCAAAATCCAGGTTTCCGGATACGCTTGCTACATCTGTCAGTGTAACGGTTGAACCGGTTTTTGAAATCTCAAGATTTGAAATGGAAGCACCATTAGATTTAAAGTTACTATTGGCAGCACCACTAAATTTTACCTTTGAACCCGACTGAGTTGTCAAAGTTGCATTGTTGGTAAGATGGCCCTGAACCTCAAGAATACCTGTTCCTTCTACGGCTATGGTACCAGCTCCGTTGTTGGTCACATCAGATTCCACAAACAAGGTGGCTCCGTTTTTAATCGTAATGGTGGCACCGTCGTTGACCAATTGGGCAAATGACAAAGAAGCCATCATTGATAACATTACTGCTAAGGTGATTTTCCTCATTTAAATATGAATTTTGTCTTTTTCAACGTAAATATAATTGCTTTTCCCTACTGCAACCAAAAAAAATTAGTAAAATGGTGAAATTGATGAGTAAATGGTAGTTATTACCATTTGAAGTGTATTCAATATTTTACTAAAAATATTCATTATCAATGCCTTAAGATCATATTTTGGTTATCAATAATATGTGCATTTCTCTCCTGAAATGCATCCAATGAATAAGCCGAAAACCTTAGTTTTGTGACTTAAATAGATGACAAATTTCATGCCCCTTTCCCCTACCATACGTGCCATCAAGCCTGATGACAACCTTATGTTGGCTCAAATCATCCGGACTTCATTGGCTGAGTTTGGCGCCAACAAGCCCGGTACCGTTTATTTTGATCCCACCACCGATGCCTTGTATGAGCTGTTTCAGACCCCGGGTAGCGACTATTTTGTGGCAGAAGCAGATGGCAATTTGCTGGGTGGTGCAGGTCTTTTTCCAACAGCTGGTCTACCCGATGGTGTAGCTGAACTGGTAAAGATGTACCTGAAATCGGATGCACGGGGTAAAGGTTATGGCAGGCTCCTGGTAAATAAGGTAGAAGAAACGGCCAAAGAGATGGGCTATACCGCCCTTTACCTGGAAAGTATGCCAGAGTTGATCAACGCACTTTCCATGTACGAAAAGATGGGCTACCATTACCTCGAGGGGCCTATGGGCAACTCAGGACACACCGGCTGCGGGCTGTGGATGTACAAAGAAATCTGAATCCAAATCTATAGAAAAATAATGGCAGATGATCTGTGCCATTGACCTCATATTCTGCATTAATGTCTGGATCTGCTTACCATAAGGTTTCATCCAAAACATAAATATTGCCTCGAAATTTGATTAGCCTTATTAAATGTAGTCATTTGACTACAAGTCGCTTCGATCCTAAAAAAGAAAGAGTAATCAGTCATTTCAATCTGGTTAACCCTTCCACCAAATCCTCTTAATCAGTAAATTTTGATTTATGACTAACTAATTAATTGTAGGGTTCCACTTCCGAAAGCCAAAATACCAGGATCATTTATTTCTATCCGGCCTCAAACTTCTTACCACTGCACCTGCCTGCCACATTTCTGAATTGCGAAGTTCATTGAGTTCCACTTCCAATTTTTGCCTGTAGTCGGGCTGTGAATTGGAATCGATGGATCGTTGTGCCTCATTTCCAGATGCTACACTATCATAAAGTTCGGAAAAAACTGGTGCTACCGCATCTCTGAATTTATGTCTCCAGTCCAACGCGCCTCTTTGTGCAGTGGTGCTGCAGTTGGCGTACATCCAGTCCATACCATTTTCTGCTACCAGGGGCATAAGTGATTCAGTAAGTTCTTCAACGGTTTCATTAAAAGCTTCTGAAGGAGAATGTCCTCGTTTGCGCAATTCGTTGTATTGGGCTTCAAATAAACCCTGGATGGCTCCCATGAGGCTGCCGCGTTCACCGGTGAGGTCGCTGTACACTTCTTTTCTAAAATCGGTTTCAAAAAGATATCCCGAACCCACACCTATGCCCAGGGCTATTACTCTATCTTTGGCTCTGCCGGTGGCATCCTGGTAGATGGCAAAACTTGAGTTTAACCCTTTGCCTGCGAGAAAAAGCCTTCGAAGACTGGTACCCGAGCCCTTTGGGGCTACCAAAATAACATCGATATCAACGGGAGGAACAATGCCTGTACGGTCTGCATAGGTAACACCAAAGCCATGTGAAAAATAAAGTGCTTTTCCTACGGTGAGGTAAGGCTTAATCTCGGGCCAAACGGCTATTTGTGCAGCATCTGACAAGAGGTATTGAATGATGGTAGCTTTGCTGGCAGCTTCGGTAATTTCAAAGAGGCTTTCACCCTCCACCCATCCATCGTTGATGGCTTTCTGCCAGGTAGGAGAATCTTTCCTCTGGCCTATGATCACATTAAAGCCGTTGTCGCGCAAGTTGAGGGCCTGCCCTGGTCCCTGCACACCGTAGCCAATGATGGCGATGGTTTCATCTTTGAGGGTGTCAAGGGCTTTCGCCATTGGGAACTCATCACGGGTGACCACATTCTCCTGGACACCCCCAAAATTTAATTTTGCCATAATATTTTTTTAGCTGTTTTGATTACATGGTAAAAATTTCCTCATTGCGTCCGAGATAAGAATTGTCACTGAGCATTGGACCGGGTTGTTGCTGTTCGAATTCGAGTAATTTGCTATGGAAGCCGGCACTTGCTTTGATTATGGCTACCCTGGCTGATCGAACAAACTCAATGAGCCCCAGTGGCTGGAGCCTTGCAATTAGGCTGTCTATTTCTTCGCGCTGGCCCGTGGTTTCAAATACGATGTAGTCTTTTCGGATGACTACCGCCCTGGCTCCGTTCTCTCTCAGTAGTCTTTCTACTTTTACTTTTTCTGCTATGATGTCAGCAGGCACCTTATACAATGCCATTTCCTGCCAGATGATTTCATCATTGGTATTAAAATAAACTTTCAATACATCAACTTGTTTTTCGATCTGGCGCGCCAATTTTCTAACGATTTCTTCATCCTCAAAAACCACAATTGTAAATCGATGAATGCCTTCCAGCTCACTGGGTGAGGTATTGAGGCTTTCAATGTTGATTTTCCTTCTCGAAAAAAGAATGGCAATACGATTGAGCAAGCCTACCTGATTTTCGGTATACACGGTTATGGTAATCTCTGATTTCATTTCATGTCGTCTTTAGAAAGCACTATTTCTGATACCCCTTTGCCCTGGGGCACCATTGGGAATATATTGTCTTCTTTTGCTACGGATACATCCAGTAAGTAAGGCCCATTAACAGCTAGCATGGTTGTAAGGGCATCAACCAATTCACTTCTTTCGGTCACTTTGGTGCCTGCAATGCCATAAGCAGCGGCTAAAGCAACGTAGTCGGGGCTGGAAATATTTACAAAGGAATACCTGTTTTCGTGAAAGAGCTCCTGCCATTGCCTGACCATGCCCAGGTAAGCATTGTTGAGGATGATAATTTTGAGCGGGGCCTGTGTTTGCATAAGGGTACCCAGTTCCTGGATGGTCATTTGTATGCCACCGTCGCCAATCACTGCCACTACCGGAAGTTGCCGGGAAGCCAGAGCTGCTCCCAGGCCGGCAGGTAAAGCAAAGCCCATAGTACCCAGGCCGCCGGAAGTGATATTGGATCGCGTATGATTGAGACGGGCGTACCTGCATACTACCATTTGATGCTGCCCCACATCTGATACCAAAATCGCATCACCCTTTGTTATGTCGTTGAGCCGGGCTACCACCTCTGCCATGGTGAGCGGACCCGACTTTGGATTTTGTTCATTCTGGATTACTACTTTATCTTCTTCGCTCAACAGTGTGTGGAATTTTTCCAACCACCGTTCGTGGGATCGTTTGATTATGCCTTTGGTGAGCAAGGGCAGTGTTTCTTTGCAATTGCCCCAGACAGGTACCGTTGTTTTTACATTTTTGTCAATTTCTGCCGGATCAATATCAAGATGAATGATGGCTGCCTGCCTCGCGTATTTATCCAATCTGCCAGTCACTCGATCATCAAAGCGCATGCCTACAGCTACGAGTACATCGCATTCATTGGTCAAAATATTGGGAGCTGCGTTGCCATGCATGCCCAGCATGCCCACGTTTAAAAAATGATCTGTTGGCAAGGCGCCTTTGCCCATAATGGTCCAAGCCGCCGGAATACCTGATTTTTCAATCAAGGCTATGAGCTCTTTTTCCGCACCTCCGAGGAGCACACCCTGGCCAAAAATAAGAAAGGGTCTTTGTGCCTGGTTGATCAGGGCTATGGCTTGTTCGATGTAATCGGTCCTCACTATGGGCTGGGGTCGGTAACTTCTGATTTTATTGCATTTTTCATAGGACTGCACGGGCATCTTTTCGAGTTGAGCATTTTTGGTGATGTCAAGCAATACCGGTCCGGGTCTGCCTGTAGCGGCGATGTAAAACGCCTTTGCCAGCGCAGGACCAATTTCAGCAGCTTCGGTCACCTGACAATTCCATTTAGTAACCGGGGTTGTAATATTGATAACATCCGTCTCCTGAAATGCATCCGTTCCCAACAAATGAGCAAAAACCTGCCCGGTAATACATACCAGGGGAGTAGAATCTATCAAGGCATCAGCCAGACCTGTGATGAGATTGGTAGCACCGGGACCGCTGGTAGCAAATACAACGCCCGTTTTTCCTGAAACCCTGGCATAACCCTGGGCGGCGTGGATGGCACCCTGTTCGTGTCTTACCAGGATGTGTTGCAAACGATCTGTATAATCAAATAGCGCATCATAAATGGGCATGATGGCCCCACCGGGATAACCAAAGATGTGTTGAACATTTTCCGCGATCAGCGCCTTCATGACCATTTCTCCACCCGACATCAGTTCGACAGGTGCAGGGATGTTTTGGTTGGAGGTAGCTGATTGCATGGTTAAAATTTAAGGTTGTAAAAAGTGGTTAAATCGGTGGATGTAATGTCTTCAAAACCCAGTTGTCGAAGTTGGGTAACCAGTTGACCGCGGTGGTAAGTAGAATGGTTGAAGACATGGGCCAATACTTTATATACCGGCTGTGTGTAGGATTCACCATTGAGACGGGTATAATGCAGGGGAGCGTCAAGATCCTCAGACTTCAACTGCTGCACATAGGTTTCAAAACCGTCGGAAGCTATTTGCCATAGTTCCAATGCTTCTGCACAATTGCCTTTAAAATAAGAAGGCAGCCATTGGGTATGTGGCATCAATTGTAAACGTTCAAGCCAGATTTTTTCGGCACCGATGACATGTAAGGTAGTAGCTTCAACGCTGTTGAAGCTTGAGATTACGGTTTCTTTCCATTGTTCCTCTGTGAGTTTGCCAAGCCAGGAAGAAACGATGTGGTTGGCCCATCGGTTGTAGCTGGCAAGTTCCTGAAAATAGGTTAGGTTCATGTTGATTTTTCTTTGGTAGTGTGTTAATATTTATTTGATACAATTTGGTTATTCATCGGTAACACAGCCCCTGGAAGCATCTTGCACAGATTTGCGATACTTATACAAGAGGCCTTTGGTGATGTCATCTGAGGGTGCCTTCCATTTTGATTGGCGTAAAGTAATTTCATCCTGTGTAAGATGACAATTAATGGTGTTTTGATTAATATCAATGGTTATTATATCATTATCTTGCAAGAGGGCAAGAAGGCCACCTTCGGTCGCTTCGGGAGTGATGTGTCCTACTACAAAGCCATGAGTGCCACCGCTGAATCTGCCATCTGTAATCAGGGCTACATCTTTGCCCAGGCCTGCACCGATGATGGCGGAGGTGGGTTTGAGCATTTCGGGCATACCCGGGGCTCCTTTTGGACCCACGTATCGGATGACTACTACATCTCCTTTATTTACTTTTCCGGAAGCGATGCCTTCAATCACTTGTTTCTCACCATCAAAGACCCTGGCAGGGCCTGTGAAAAGATTGCCCTCTTTCCCGGAAATTTTAGCAACACTGCCAAGAGGAGCCAGATTGCCATACAAGATTTGGATGTGACCTGTTGATTTCACCGGTTGGTCTACGGGTAAGATAACATCCTGATTGTGGAAGTTGGGTAATGGAATAGCTGCCAGGTTTTCTGCCATGGTTTTACCGGTAACGGTAAGGCAGTGACCATGCAACCAACCCTGATCCAACATGTATTTGAGCACAGTTGGAAGGCCTCCGATTTCGTGTAAATCCTGCATCAGGTACCTGCCACTTGGTTTGAGGTCGGCCAGCACAGGCAGTTGATTGCTCATTTGCTGGAAGTCATCGATGGTAAGATGCACATCCACACTTTTAGCCATGGCAATCAGGTGTAAAACGGCATTGGTGCTACCTCCCAAGACCATTGTCACAGCAATGGCGTTTTCAAAAGCATGGCGCGTCATAATTCGGGAGGGGGTGATGTCATTTTCCATCAAATGTCTCAATGCTTCTCCCACATGCAGGCATTCGTTTTTTTTCTCTTCGCTGAGTGCCGGCCATGAGGATGAAAAGGGCAAACTCATGCCCAGTGCTTCGATGGCAGCTGCCATTGTATTGGCCGTATACATACCTCCACAGGCACCGGGTCCGGGGCAAGCGTGCTGCACGATTGATTTGAAGTCTGCTTCTGATAATTGGCCTGCCAGTTTTTGGCCCAGGGCTTCAAATGCCGAAACGATGTTGAGGTCTTTGCCCTGGTGATGGCCCGGTGCAATGGTGCCACCGTAAACCATGATGGCTGGTCTGTTGAGCCTGCCCATAGCTATGATGGAGCCGGGCATATTTTTATCACAGCCGGGAACCGCAATCAATGCGTCATAATGCTGGGCATTACACACGGCCTCAATGCTATCTGCGATGATGTCTCTTGAAACCAGAGAATACCGCATGCCATCGGTTCCATTGGATATACCATCAGAGACACCAATGGTATTAAAAACCAGTCCCACCAAATCATTGTGCCAAACTCCTTTTTTTACCAATTGAGCCAGATCGTTGAGGTGCATATTACAGGTATTGCCTTCATAGCCCATGCTAACGATGCCTACCTGTGCTTTTTTCAGGTCTGATTCTGTAAGACCAATGCCATAAAGCATGGCTTGGGCAGCCGGTTGGCTGACATCCTGGGTTATTATTTTACTGTACTTGTTGAGTACCGGAAGGGGCATAAACAACCATTTTTGTGTGAAAAGTCACCCCGATGATGAGGCGATCAACTCAACAAAAATAGAAGATAGGTCGGGCAGCAACCGCCAAAGTATTAAATTATAATACGGTTTTCAAAATATAGAAATATAATTTATAGTACTAATATTCAATTAGTTAGTATTAATATAAATACGATTTTAAACCTGATTTTTCAATTTTGATAGCAGCTCTTATCTTACAATCAGTTCTGATCTTTCCGGACCCGTTGAGATCATTGAAATTTTGGTTTTCAACTGATTTTCCAGGTAAGTAAGGTAGGTTTTTGCTTTGTCCGGTAGCTGATGGAATGAATTGATACCTTGCAAATCCTGGTTCCAGCCCGGGTGGTGTGTATAGTTGATTTGCATTTCTGTAGTACACAGATCAAATGGCAATTCGGTGGTAGCGATGCCATCGTATTGGTAAGTCTCCCCAGCCCATATCTCATCAAAGTCGTTGAGCACGTCCAGTTTGGTAATGATGACTTGTGTGACCCCATTGATCATAATGGTATAAAGCAATTGTGGCAGGTCAATCCATCCGCATCTTCGAGGTCTTCCAGTGGTAGCACCAAATTCATGTCCGATGGCCCTCATTTTTTCTCCGGTTTCGTTGTCTTGTTCGGTGGGAAATGGACCTGAGCCCACCCTTGTGCAATAGGCTTTTGCAATGCCTATAACTTCGTTTATTTTCGACGGCGCTATGCCCAATCCGGAACATACACCTGCAGTAATGGTATTGGATGATGTCACATAAGGGTAGGTGCCATAATCGATGTCCAGCATAGATCCCTGAGCTCCTTCGGCCAGAACTTTTTTCCGATCTGTAAGTGCCTGGTTGATAAAATACTCTCCATTGACTGTTTTAATAGACTTGAGGGTTTCCAGGCTTGCAAACCACTTTTCTTCTTCTGCATTCAGGTCAAATTCAATCTCGGGAAACTGGCGAAGTAAGCCTCTGTGTTTTTCAACCAGTGCGTTGTATTTTTTATGAAAATCATTCGTAAAAATATCCCCAACGCGCAAGCCGTTTCTACCTGTTTTGTCCATATAAGTAGGGCCAATGCCTTTGAGGGTTGAGCCAATTTTTTCTTTCCCTTTGCTGGCCTCAGATGCTGCATCCAACCAACGATGGCTAGGAAGGATGAGGTGTGCTTTTTTGGAAATGAGCAGTCGCTCGCGATAGGCAATGCCTTCTTTATCGAGGGTAGTTAGTTCTCTTTCAAAAGTAATAGGATCGATGACTACACCACTGCCTATGAGATTGAGGATATTGGGTCTGAACACACCGGAGGGAATGGTGTGCAGTACATATTTGTTATCGTTGATTCTGATGGTATGTCCTGCATTGGGACCTCCCTGAAACCTGGCTACTATGTCGTATTGATCTGCAATATAATCTACTACCTTTCCTTTGCCTTCATCTCCCCACTGCAGGCCTAATAAAACATCTATGTACATTGTTTTGAGGTTGGTTGTTCAGGGCGCAAAGATAGTTAATTTTTTATTCTGTGACCGGGGTACCTGTCCCTATGCCGGGCACCGGTGTAGGGATCGGGGTACCTGTCCCTATGCCGGGCACCGGTGTAGGGATCGGGGTGTCATCTCCTTCGAGATGTAGAGATGCTTTTGGGATAGATGACCTTCGGATCGTGAAACAGAATTTTATTAGGAGCGTTCGGTATAGCATGTGTGGATTGTATCAAAAAAAAAGGGGCCTCAGTGGGGCCCCCTCATATTTTTGACAGGATAACGATTATTTCTGTACCACAATGTTTTTGGTGATTTCCTGTGTACCAGCTTTGATGCGGGCCAGGTAAGTACCATTGTTGAAATCAGAAGCGTTGAGCAACAATTCGTTTTTACCGCTCAACTTACCATAATTTTTTGATGCAACTACCTTGCCACTGATGTCGAAAATATCAACACTTACCTCAGCGGGATTGTCAAGCGTGAGGTCGATGATTGAAGTGTAAGAAACAGGGTTGGGGTAAACAAAAACATCGCCATTAAAAGTAACGTCGTTGGCGCCTAACACAAAACCTTCTGCAACAGCTTCCTCCAAGGTAGCTTTAGCGCCATTGTCGATCAAGCCGGAAGGAGCAAATAGGATGGGCACGATGTGGATGTTTTCTACATTGATGCCAGCCGGAAGGGTAATTTCAAAATTGGTATACACTACATCGTCTTTCTTGTAAGAAGTTTTTGGAAGTGCGGTACCTTTAAAACCACCTGCCAATACTCTTGCTACGTGGTTATATGTCATTTGTGATGCTGGAATTGTAGATGGAAGGTTTTCATAACCACCCATAGGACCATTACCACCACCTGAATAATAATTTGCCTGTGCATAACCAGAAGCAGTACCCCTTACGCTGTCTTCCACGATGACAACCGCCATTTTGTAAGAACCGGAGGCATTTGCTTTGAAAGTGATTTTAGGGGAAACCAACATCTTTCTGGTGGATTCATCGTAGCTAGCTCCAACCTTGATTACTGATTTAGGTGCTTCAGCAATTCTTGAAAAGAAATTACTTTCAATGGCAAGTGGATCAATGATCGCAGTGCGTCCTACAGTTGCACTGGGAAAACCTGTAAAACCAGACAATCCTCTGATACCTGTATCATATTCGGCAACTACCATTGGGTCGTTGTTGTGAACGGCAATGCCTATGAAATAGTCAGGATACTTTTTACTTAGTCTGTCTAACATTACTGCTCCCCTTGGACACCATCCACACCAGGTACCGGTAGCTTCTTCGGCTATCACCAGCTTATCCTCTGCGGGTGTAACGCCCACAACGGCTGAAGAAGATGCATTGTTGGCAACATCATCATCATCGCTTCCAACCAACTTGGCACTTACCTGAATTGGGTTGGAGCCACTCAATACAGTGAGCTCTTCATCGAAATTGACAGTTTTGGTTTCCAGACTTGCAAGATTAAAACCAGTAATAGTTTTTTTACCTGTAATGGCACCATATGCAAATTCGATCTCCACATTATTTGCAGTATTGGCCCCAAGGTTGGTCAATTTTACACCAAGAGGAGCCTTTGAGCCTGTAAGGTCTTTTGGTGCAACTGAGACACCACTGATACCAATATCATTGGGTTTGGGAACATAAGCTTCGTGGGAATAGTAAAAATCATCTACATAAAAGAGTGCATTGGCATTTGCAGGGTAAATATCAATTGAGGCCACTTTGTTGCTTGCCAGCGAATAAGTACCAACTGATGCGCCATTTACAGAAGCAGACCAAAGATTGGCAGAAATATTTCCAGAGATTTCAAAAGTAAACCATTCTCCCTGAGGGAATTTACCTCCTGCAAGATTGGCACCGCCTCCGGTTAAAGCTACTGATCCGTCAGCGTTGAAATTTACATCGATAGCCCACGTAGTCCCAATTACTTTTTCAGCCTGAAGGTTGAAATATGCCGTATTACCAGCATCAATAAATAATTTCATACCTAGTTTAAAGATACCATCTGTATAAGCATCTGAAAACGGCAATACTACGTCCTGAGGTCCACCTCCAGAAGCTGTGGAGGAGAAAAATATACTTTTAGTACCGCTTGCGGCTTTTACTGAAGTAATTTTGGTGTCTTCAGTAGTACCGTCTTTTGAACTCCAGGTTGTCCATTTATCGGATTGAGGACCCAGGTATTCACCATCGGTGTAGCTCTCGAAGTCATCAAAAAAAGATACCTGAGCGGTTGCAAAACCGGCAGATAAAAGAAAAAATAAAAAGAAGTAAAGTTGCTTCATGCCTTATTAGTTTTTAGTGTGTTAGCAAAACAATATCCTGCCCGACAATAGTTTGCCGGAAATTCTTCATAAAATTAGTGAATTTTTCCTAATTTAATGTTTGCGGGGCGACAAAAACCTCAAATAACGGGCTTAAATCTTATTTCGATCGAGGCAATTCAAGTCCTCAAAAGCCATTTTCAACCTGCTTACAAAACTTTTTTCTCCTTCTCTCAGCCAAACTCTGGGGTCGTATTGTTTCTTATTGGGTTTATCGTCTCCTTCCGGGTTGCCAATCTGACCTTGCAAATAAGCTTTTTTGGCTTCGTAATAGTTTTTGATGCCTTCCCAGTAAGCCCACTGCATATCGGTATCTATGTTCATTTTAATGGCACCGTAAGAAATGGCCTCTCTGATTTCATCACGTGTAGAACCCGAACCTCCGTGGAAGACAAAATTAACTGGATTAGGGCCTGTATTAAATTTTCGCTGAACGTAGTCTTGCGAATTTTTGAGGATAATGGGTGTCAATTTTACGTTGCCGGGCTTATACACGCCATGCACATTACCAAAAGCAGCTGCAATGGTAAACCTGTTGTTGATGCGCGACAATTCCTCATAGGCAAATGAAACTTCTTCTGGCTGGGTATATAATTTGGTACTATCAATTCCTGAATTATCAACACCATCTTCTTCTCCGCCTGTGACGCCCAATTCGATTTCGAGGGTAATGCCAATTTCAGCCATTCTGGCAAGGTACTCCTTGCTCATTTCGATGTTTTCCACAATGGGCTCTTCGCTGAAATCGAGCATGTGGGAACTGAACAAGGCATGACCATTTTTTTCAAAATGTCGTTCATTGGCATCCAACATACCATCCATCCAGGGCAAGAGGTTTTTGGCACAGTGATCCGTATGCAGCACTACTGTAACCCCATAGGCTTCTGCCAGCTGATGGATGTGCAGGGCACCGGATACTGCTCCCAACACTGCTGCTTTTTGGTCTGTATTGTCCAATCCTTTGCCGGCATAAAAAGCAGCACCCCCATTGCTAAACTGAATGATAATAGGTGAGTTTACTGCCCTGGCAGTTTCCATACAGGCGTTGACGCTATTGGTACCAATTACATTGACAGCGGGTATGGCATATTTGTTGTTGTTGGCGTCGTGCAGCAATTCTGTGACTTCATCGCCGAAAAGGACTCCTGTTCTGAATTTGGTTTTCATGATGTTTTTATTGTTGTTTATATGATTCCGTGTTCTGTGAGATAACGTTCTGCATCTAAAGCGGCCATACAGCCGGATCCTGCTGCCGTCACAGCCTGACGGTAAATATGGTCCTGCGCATCACCACTCACGAAGACCCCGGGCACATTGGTGAGTGATCGGCCTGGAACAGAAATGAGGTAGCCGTTTTCGTCCATATCAAGCCACCCTTTAAAAATATCGGTGTTGGGTTTATGGCCGATTGCAACAAAAAATCCTGTCACATCCAATGTGGTCTCTTCACCTGTGGCATTGTTTTTGACCCTGGCTCCGGTCACAGCGTCGTCTCCCAGGATTTCCAGGGTTTCGGTATTGTAATGAACCTGCAGGTTGGGCGTATTTTTCACTCTGTCCTGCATGATTTTGGATGCTCTCATTTCATCTCTTCTTACCAGCATGTGTACCTTGCTGCACAACTTTGAAAGATAGGTTGCCTCTTCGGCGGCTGTATCTCCTGCACCTACAATGGCTACTTCCTGTTTTCTGAAAAAGAAGCCATCACAAACGGCACAGGCCGAAACACCTTTGTTCATGAGTTTCTGTTCTGATGGTAAGCCGAGCCATTTGGCGCTTGCACCGGTGGCAATGATTACCGCATTGGCATGTATTTCGTGGCCGGTTTCAGACCAGATCTTGTGTACAGGACCCGTGAAATCAACTTTGTCTATCATTTCGTACCGTATATCGGTGCCAAAACGCATGGCTTGTTTTTTGAAATCCTCCATCATTTCCGGGCCCTGCACTCCATCCGGGTAACCGGGATAATTTTCAACTTCGGTGGTAATGGTCAATTGACCGCCGGGTTCTTTGCCTGTGTACATTACCGGATTGAGATTTGCTCTGGATGCATAGATGGCTGCTGTATAACCGGCAGGACCAGAACCTATGATCAGGCAATTTACTTTTTCAATACTATTTGACATGTTTTTGTTTTATGGATGGCAAATATAAGGATATGACCTATAGAAGACAACAAAACTGGTGACAATTAGGTTGTTGTGTAACTAGGGTAACAAAGCCAGCCAGGCCATAAGTCCAGTTGCCGTTTCCAGTGCAGTTTCATTTACCTCAAAATAGGGCGAATGAACGCCGTGCGCTGTTCTGCCATCGTCGTAAGCTACTCCCAGTCTGTAAAAACAAGCTGGTATTACCTGTGCAAAATAGGCAAAGTCTTCGGAAGTCATTCTTTTGGGAATGTCGTGAACCTTATCAGCTCCTAAAAAGTCGATCATTGCTGTTTTAACTTTTGAGGTAAGTTCTTCATCATTTTGCAGGCAAGGATAACCTATTTTAATTTCTATTTCCGCTTTAGCACCATGGGCCGAGGCAATGGTCAAAACTTTTTGCTCAATTTGCCTGTGTGCTTCGTACCTCCAGGCCTCGTCCATGGTCCTGAAAGTACCTTCAATGGTTACCACTTCCGGAATGATATTGGTAGCCCCTCCGATGGAATTGATCTTACCCATGGTAAGTACGGTGGGTAAAAATGGATTGGCCTGACGTGCCACCAGCGTTTGCAGTGCGGTTATTATTTCTGCAGCCACTACGATTGGATCTACGCAAAGATGGGGCAAGGCACCATGGCCTCCTTTGCCTTTAATGTGGATGTAAATCTCATCTGACGATGCCATGTATTTGCCGGGATTGACACCTACATGGCCCGCGGGCAATTCCGGAAAAACATGTTGTGCTATGATGGACGTGGGTAAAGTTTCACCCAATGCTTTTTCAGCCAGCATAAGGGATGCTCCACCAGGCAATTTTTCTTCACCGGGTTGAAAGATGAATAGCAGGGTGCCGGAGATGTGCTCCTTGCAACTATGGGCTATGATACAAGCACCCAGCAGCGCGGCAGCGTGGACATCGTGGCCGCAGGCATGCATTTTACCCGGCTCCTCCGATTTATAAGTGAGATTATTGTTTTCTTCGATGGGCAGGGCATCCAATTCTGCCCTGAAACAGCGTGTGGGTCCGGGTTGACTGCCCGCTACAGTGGCAACAATGCCTGTCTTCACCCAGCCGTCTGTAAAAGGTATGCCTCTTTCGTGCAACAATGATTTGATGTAGGCAGCCGTTTCAAATTCTTCAAAGCTCAATTCAGGAAACCGGTGAATGTGTCTGCGAACCCCGGTAATATAGGGCAGAAGTTCTGAAGCCAATTGTTTGATCGTATCTTTGTCTGGTCTCATTTTGAAAACATTTCCTTGTACAAGAGATTGAAGTCCATCATGGGTGAGTAATATTTTGCATAATACCTATTGGCAGAAGTTGCATCAGTAAGCAACGGGAAGATGCGTTGGTCCAAAATCAGCAATTCCGTATTGTAAACTCCATTTTTTATGGTTGGCAAAAAAGACTTTTCAGCTAATGGCAATGGTTGGTAGCCGATCCAGGTCTTTTGCCCCAAAAAAACGGTCCAGGCAGCTCTGAGCGTTTTTAAATCGAAAAGTATCAAAGTAAATGGAAAAAGTAATAATAAGACCAATGCCCAGCTGAGGTCAAAACCCCGTTTCAAGCGCAAATAAAGGCCTTGGCTAAGTCTAAAGCCGGATTCTGCGTGGTAAAATTTACCCTGAGTGGTGCTTTTATCGCTTCCTATTACGGCAGAAGCGTTGCCTCCGGTAATCAAGTATCTCACTTCTTTATCGGGATGAATCATTAAATCGAGGATGCGTTGCATGGGCAGATCATCGGCTGAAAAAACGATGTTGTCTGTTTTGTAGAGGGTTACTACCTCTCTTATATTCTGCAGGGAGCCAATGTATTTTTCTCCCTCAAATTCCAGGTCGTTGGCTGGGTAAAGAAAGCCAGCAATTTTAGCATTGGCTTCGTGCAACTTAATGGCATTGGCAATGGAAGCTGCCGTCTCATACCTGGCTACAATAAGATAGTTGTATCGGTTGGCCCTGCCATTGAAAATACCAGAAATCCAGGTTGCCAATTTGTGGGTAAATCTGGTAAGCAAAAGAGCAATAACTGCCCCGGTAAGAATAAGAAATCTACTGCTTCTCAAATCAGAGGGCAAAAGAGAATAGATGATCAATATAACCAGGGTGCCCAAAAAGATGCCGGCCCAATGTCGGCGTGGTTTCCAGTGGTGATCATAGTGGCCAAAAAACCAAAGGAAAAAAACCCAAAGCAATGATGTACCAGCCGTATGGATCAGGGATGCAAGGTTGGCATAATAATCTGGATTATGAAAGTAGTTGACTGCCCAGATTTTTTTTAATCCGGTCTGTACGGCTATCAACAAAAGCAGATCCATGAGTTTGTAAAGGTGGTCTGCAATGTTGTGTTTTAGGTAACTTATAATGGCAGTGATAAGAATGGCCAACCGAATGAGAAATTTGAACGCTGTGCCCTTCCAACCGGTGTAGTGTTTGCCAACAAAGATCGACATCGACTGATAAAAATGGAGGATGTAGTTGAAGCTTGCTTTCTTGGAACTTTCCCCTTTGAAATGGATGATTCGGGTAGAAGGAAAATACACCACTTTCCACCCCGCTTTTTTGATTCTGATCGATAGGTCAATGTCTTCGCCATACATGAAAAAATCTTCATCAAAGCCATGCTGCGATTTCAGGGCAGATGCTCTGAAAAACATAAAAGCGCCACAAAGCACCTCTACTTCATGAATGCTATCTGCATCGAGGTGGCCCATGTAGTACGATGCAAAAAAGGAAGATTTTGGAAAAAGGGCGGTCAGCCCGCTGAATTTGCAGAAAGCATTCCACAAGCCTGGAACACCCCGTTTACTTTCCGGAAGATACGCTCCGGAGCCATCAATCATTTTCACGCCCAAAACACCGCATTCGGAATGATTTTCCATGTACTGCCAACACAGTTGTAAGGTGTCTTCCTGGAGGATGGTATCAGGGTTGAGGGCTAAAACATAGTTGCCGGATGCCAAAGCAAAACCCTGGTTATTGGCCTTTCCAAAGCCCAGATTTTCCTGGTTTTCGATCAACTTCACCCATGGGTAATTTTGCTTTATGGCAAATGTACTGCCGTCTACGCTGTGGTTGTCTACTACAATTGTTTCCACTTCAAAGCCATGGGTCACAGATTTTTCAATTGAATCGAGGCAATTTGACAAAAAGTGCCTTACGTTGTAATTGACAATTACTATGGAGAGGGAGGGCATGGTCAATTACCCATCTTATAGGGTATCCGTGCGTTGATGGATCGTGTGAGGGTGAGTTCATCAGCGTATTCGAGTTCGCCGCCAAATGAAACACCTCTCGCGATGGTAGTAATTCTCAGGTTTCGAGCTCCCAGTTTTTTTGAAATGTAGAAGGAAGTGGTCTCTCCTTCGATGGTTGGGCTAATGGCCATGATGAGTTCTTCGATACCTTCCCCATCAATGCGTTCAATCAAGCTGTCGATGTTGAGGTCGGCGGGGCCGATGCCGTCAATAGGTGAAATAAGCCCCCCAAGGATGTGGTATCTGCCATGAAAACAGGCTGTATCTTCGATGGCCATGAGGTCGCGGATGTTTTCAACAACACATAAAATGCCGTTGCTGCGCGATGGGGTCTGACAAATAGAACATACATCAGCATCCGACAAGGCATGACAGTGCTTGCAAAACCGAATGTCTTCTTTTAAGTGTGAAAGTACATTACCTAGAATGGCTGCTTTGTCGCTCTTATCCTGCACGAGGTGTAAAGCCAGTCTTAAGGCTGTTTTTTTACCAATACCCGGTAGTGCTGAAATGGCGGCTACCAACTTTTCGAGGGTTTGTGACGGATACCTCATAGGCGATCACACCAACATTTTAACAGGATTCTCCAGAATGGCTTTGAGGGTTTGCAGGAATTGAGCTCCGGTTGCCCCATCCACCACCCTGTGGTCGCAGCTGAGGGTCACTTTCATGGTGTGTCCAACCACGATGGCCCCGTTTTTCACCACTGGTTTTTCGTTGATCGATCCAACGGCCAGGATACAGGCATCGGGTGGGTTGATGATGGCTGTAAATTCTTCGATGTCGAACATACCTAAGTTGGAAATGGTAAAGGTATTGCCTGTCATTTCCTGAGGCTGCAATTTTTTGTCTTTTGCCTTTTTTGCCAATTCTTTGACCTCGGCATTGATCTGGCTCAGGCTTTTGAGGTCTGCATTGTTGACAACAGGTACCAGCAAACCATCAGGAACCGCTACGGCAACTCCTATATTCACCACATTGTGGATGGCAATTTTATCACCGAGCCATGAAGCATTGATCATGGGGTGCTTTTTGAGTGCCGAAGCACAGGCTTTGACAACAAAGTCGTTGAATGAAATCTTCACCTCTCCATCCGCATTGATGGCATTGCGCGCTGCCATGGCTACCTCCATGTTGATTTCCATGGTAAGGTAAAAATGGGGAGCTGTAAATTTGCTTTCGCCCAAACGTTTGGCGATCACTTTGCGCATCTGCGTAACCGGCATTTCACCGGAAGGCACAGAAACAGGCTGGATTGCAGCGGGTGCTGACACCGGTGGATTTTCAACATAGGTTTCTATATCCTTTTTTATTATCCTGCCATTGTCGCCACTACCTTTTACCTGATTGATGTCAACTCCGGCTTTTTCAGCCATGGCTTTGGCCAGGGGAGAGGCTTTGACCCGTGCATCACTGGCAGGCTCTACCGGTGCGATGGAGGGCTGTGGCGTGGTTTGTACTTGAATGGCTTGCTGGATGGGCTGAGGTGTAGAGGAAGATTGAGGTGCTTCTACGGGTGCAGCCGAGGGGGTCGCTGCGTTGCTAAGCAAAGTCTGATAATCCTCACCTGCTTTTCCTATTATGGCTATAATGCCATCAACAGGCACTGGACCCGACTCTACCCCAACATATAATAGCACACCGTTGAAATAACTTTCCAGTTCCATGGTGGCTTTGTCTGTTTCGACTTCTGCCAATATATCACCGGATTTTACGTTGTCCCCAACTTTTTTAAGCCATGCAACGATATTTCCTTCTTCCATGGTATCGCTCAGTCGGGGCATCCTTATTATCTCCGCCATATAAGTATTGTATTTCTGTTGAATTGGATAATGTGCAAAATTAGGGTATTTCGACAAGAAAACCGAAATGAAAATTTGTTTGTCGGTAAACAAATGAGGCCGTCAAAGAGTTCATCAGGCCTGAAGCAGGACACAGCCTGGGCTTAAAATAAAAATGGGAAGTGTTTGACACTTCCCATTTTATATTATTCAATCAAATTTGATTAATAGCCAGAGTTCTTATTGCCTTTGAAGATAGAGCCAGAGTTGCCTGATGTGTTGCCGCTATTACCACCTTTGCCTTCTGGTTTTGCCATTTCAGCATCGGTTGCTTCACACAATCTAAATTCAACTCTTCTGTTCATATAATGCTCGGTTTCGCTTCTTGATTTGCCTACCATTGGAGCATCTTCTCCACCGTACATCAATTTCAATCTAGAACGATCGATGCCGTAGTTGGTTACCAGGTAATCAACCGCTGCCTGAGCTCTGTTGTATGAAAGCATGTTGTTGTAAGTATTAGAACTTCTAACATCGGTATGACCTACAACTGCTACGCAAGCAGAAGGGCACTGCTTCAATACAGAAGCTACGTGGTGCAAGTGACCATAAAATTCCGGTTTGATTCTTGATTTGTCAAGATCGAAGTGAATCATAGGTAAGAACCATTTTCCGCAGTCATTTTTGAAACCGGCAGTTCTTGAATCGATCATACGGAATACATCAGCTTCAGTAAGACAGCTTTCGCATTTCTTAACATTGGCAACACCATCTTTTCCGATTTCGTATCCGATAGGTGAGTATGGTTCTTTGTCTTTGTAGTCAGCTACACCGTCGCCATCAGAATCAAGGGCAACACCTCTTGTGTCAACTGGTGCACCTGAAGGCGTATCTACTTCCTGATCCAACATATCGATTACACCGTCGCTATCGCTGTCAGTGAGGTCAAGAACAGGTCTTGCTTTCAATTCTGCAATGTCGTTCATGGTAGCATCCAATGGATTAACCCAGTACAAAGGTTCTGTTACTTTGTCTAAGTTACCCAGGTTGATGGCCAAACGAAGGTTGGTATAATGCTCGAGGTCAACATCAGCAGTAAGGTCGTCTTCGCTACGGAAACGAATACCGTCGAGGTAGTCGTTATCTGTTGCCATTACCTGGTGCTCGATACCGAGGTTGATTCTTTTGCTCAATTTTCTTGACACACCTACAGACGTAGTGAACATTACGTGGATGTTGGTTTCATCACCCAAACGGAAGATACCTGCTTTTTTAGGGCCTGCTGTTTCGTAAGTACCATCGTAGAAGTTTTTCAAAGCGTCTTTGATTTCTCCTCTTCCTTTTTTGGTATCAAATTTTTCAGGAGACCATCCAGTTACAGTCAAAAGATTTTGGTAAGGCTGGTTATTGGCATCTAACAAGTCCAACTTTGTGCTGTGGCTTGACAAACCTACACCCAGTGTCCAATACCAGTTCCACTTGTTGTTTTTCTGGTGGAAAAGGATGTTACCGATGTTAAGAACACCTTGCAACACACCATAAGCCTGTGTGGTCTTGTGTGAAGGGAACCAACCATCGGGATTATTTGCATAGGGTAAATATTCTTTTTCGATCAAACCACCACCTACAGGTTCACCTACAGTTGCATGTGTCCAAGGTTGTGGCTCAAGACCAGTTGCGGAACCGTAGAACAAGTCTGCCCTGATAGAAAAAGAGTAGTGAATTGCTTTCCTCAAGTGAAGACCAAGACCATAACCTCCAGGTATTGTCCTGTCCACGTCACCATCGATGAAAAAGTGACCAGCATGAACACCCAACTCCCAAGCATTTTTTGGCTTGGCTGTGTAGTTGGACTGACCCATGCGGAAACTTGCATCCGTCTGGTCTTTTTTCATATCATCCTGTGCGAACAAGGTGCCGCCCAGAAACAATAATGCGTAAACGTATATTTTTCGTGTCATAGGAAAATTGTTTATATTCTTTCTTTGAACTACAAATGTAGGTTTTATTCATTAAAATGCAAGTATCTTTAATCAAGTTTTTGTAAACTTTTGAACAAAGATCGTTGAGAAATTCGGGTGGTTCCCGGGTTTTCCCTGAATAAATCCTCCAAAAACGTGCCAATTGTACGTGAAGCGTCGTGAAATATGCCATAATCGGTCAAATCTGCCCCTTCTTGCATTAAGTAAGCAAAAACCCTTGCCATCCCACAATTTGCCACAAAATCCGGGATAAGTGCAATATTTTCATCTAGCCAATGCGCTGTTTCACCAAAGAATATTCCGTCATCTGAAAAAGGAACGTTGGCACCACAGGCAATTACCTCACAGCCAGCATTTACCAAACCTTCGGCCTGCTGTCTGCTCACAATTTTGGAAGCAGCACCTGGCACAAAAATATCACAAGGTGTTTGCCAGATTTTCTTATTCACTTCTTCAAAAGAAATGATATCACCGGTCAGTCTATTGTCTTTTTTATCGAGAAATAATTTCTCAACCTGAGCTTCTGTCAGTCCCTCAGCCTCAATAATACCCCCTGCCCGGTCTATGATGCCTACTATTTTGGCACC
>ERZ724526.280-NODE-280-length-30365-cov-6.222666_pt1 | contig 30365 bp, 28 predicted proteins | sample MGYA00376059_ERZ724526 | MGnify/ENA primary metagenome ERZ724526 (study PRJEB28724, sample SAMN07190883) | activated sludge metagenome | isolation source: activated sludge of sewage treatment plant in Hong Hong | place: Hong Kong | collected 2016-03-17 ...
CTTGAAGATGAGATGTGCGGGAGCAGACCCCAGGACAAAGACGTGCTTCAGCGCCCAGCAGACCCAGAAGTCTTTCTCGACGATTTCAGCGGACACATCGCCCCGCTGGGCAGCGGCTTCCGCGAAAAGCTCCCGCCGCTCGTCCGCTCCCGACCTTGCGATGCCGTCCATGGCATTCCCCCCCTCGGTTAGTCCGCAACCACCTTCTTGACCGCATCGGCGACCCAGCCCACCGCATAGCGGCTCTCTTTGAGGAGCCGCCTCTTATCTGAAGCCGAGAGCTTCGAGCGGAGCCGCTTCACGACGGCATCGGTCACGCCGTCCCTCCCCACAAAGTCCAACGCCTGAAGAACAGAACCCGTAACGGAGTCGCGAGCAGCCATCCGCTTCGGTGCGACCCGCTTGAAGGTGAGCGTTTGATTCCCTGCCCGGACCTTCCCGGAAGCCGAGGTGGTCACATAGACCGGCTTCCCCGGAACCTGAGTCGAGAGGCCGAGGGCATTCGCGGCAAAGGCTCCCGACCGCTGAACCCGCCCTCCCCTCTTCCGGGCAACCGCCTTTGCCACCTGGTCAGCATCCGGGCTCAAGACTCCGAGCTTCGGGCTCACCCGAGGATAGTCAAAGAGCCCCCGCCCGAGACGGCGGAGCGACCCGTCTTTCACAAGCCGAGAGAGAGCTTGGTCGATAGCCGCACGGCTCCCTAAGTCCAAGAAGTCCTTGGAGATAAAGACGCTTCCTCGGCCCGTGCCGTGGATTCTGTGCAGGATTTTCGCTCTCAGATTGCTCACTGACCCCTCTCCCCCTGTCAGAGATTCTAGCCGATTTTCTGACAGACACTAGGCCGAATCTACTGAACCAACTGGGCCAAATCTTGTTGAACAACTCATTTCACTTCAGGAGATTATGCCATATCTTCGGCTTCTGCGGTGTCAGAAAATCAGGCTCATTTTCTGACACTTGGTTCGAGGGAAGAGTAGGAATCTCCAAGGCCCGAAGCAACTTGAGGCGACATATCGGGGGTAAAAAGGGGCTCTCCTTCGTCCTCTCTCTCAAACGGCTTCACCAGCTTCCGGAATCGCCGAAGACTCTCCCACCGGACAGGCTCAAACCCGGCGGTCTTCCGAGCCCGGTTTACCTCCCGGCGAATCGCGTGAAGTTGCTTGAGCACTCCCCCGTAGGGCTCAAAGGGCAGGGTCGCAAAGACCCGTTCGAGGTTCGCAGCCGACCGCCTCACGGCGAGGTCCCGGAGGTAGTTCTTTACGAGCTTGTATTGCTCCCGCTCGATTCCGACGTGGCAGGTCCCGTTTCGGAACCCGATGGAGTAACCCGCAAACTTGATGGGCACCCGCCGCACGTCCCGGATGAGGTCCCCTTCCCCCTCGAAGAGGGGATGGTCCCCCTTCGTCGCGAGCAGGACGAAGAACCGCTCGAAGCGGATGTATTGGAGGTTTGCGAGCCCCGCCCGCTTCCTCCTGGCCCGAGCCCACTTCGAGGCGGTCAGGCCGTATCGCTCGGCAAACTTTCGGTCTACGGACCGGGGGTTCTTCCGGTCCGGGATGCGGCCCGTCACATAAAAGAAGTAGCCGTTTCTGATGTAGGAGACCGCGAGCTGTTGCACGAAGCCTTCTATCGAGGTTGCTTCAAATCGTCCTTCCATCGAGCACCCAAACCACAGGCACGTTCATTCCAGAGCGAGAGAAGAGGGCAGTTGATGGGCTCAACTGCCAAAGCCTGAAATCCTCGGCGGAACGCTCCTCGCTACGCTCGCAGAACTAGATTCCTAGTTGCTGCTTCCCAATTTATAGCGGTAGCGGTCCGGACAACCCACGATGAACCCCTCGTGTGCAAGGCACACGCCGGGCGTTCATCGCCATTCCGCCGCCAAGGGACGTTCCCCTCTCCCGAAGGGAACCTCGTTTGGCCGCAGTTACTTCCTGTCCAAGGACCGGCAAGCGGAGCTTTCGCTCCGCCGCCGATACGCCTTCGAGCTGGGTTAAAAACCCGTCCTCGCTTTCGTCGTCGTCTCTGCCCGGCACCACCCGTAAGCAGCGAACGAGAGAGCCACTGCCTTGCAGCCCTCTCGCCAGGCTCCCGCCCGCTCCTACTTGCGAGACACTCCCGGTCTACGGCGTTTGAATCACGAGGGGGACCTCTCAGCGGTTGAACCGCCGACCCCCCGCACCGGGAACCACCCCGGCAGCCGCAGACCTTCCCAGGTTAGCGATGGTCTTCCTTCAACCGTTCACGTCGCTAGAAGGTGTTACCCTTCGGGCCTGACACCGTATGTCTCGGGCTCCCGCCACGAGCATAGTTTCCGCCGGGCTCAAGCTCTCACGAGCGAGCCCCGCGATTTCTCCGGGTCGAATCTAGAAGCACCCGGTTATCCCTCAGTGTCGAGGTTTTCGCCGTTCGGCACCGTCTCCGGTTGAAGTCACTCGCAAGCCCTTCGATTCGGGCAGTTCATGGTTGAGCTTTTCAACGGCCCTCGGATTTGCCGAGGAGCCCCGACTCCGGTCAAAAAGTCGGCTCCCCCTGTTGCCAGGCAGGAGGCTCCCCACGCGAGCCGAGTTGAACGAGCGTCACAGCCCGGACCCCTCGGACGGGATTTTCACCCGCTTTGACCCATCGCAGCCTCATCATGTCCAAGACACGATGAAACGATTCCCTGTCGCCCCGATTCCCATCGAAGCTCAAACGGTTCCGTAAGCAATCCTGCGATTCCTCATTGTCCCCACCATAGGGACGAGTCCCCGCAGCGAGTGCAAAACACGCTCACTTACAGCCCCTCACCTATCGGATAGAACGTCGGGATTACTCTCGAAGCGGCATCTTCTCCCAGACAAAGGGAGCGTGAAGCCGCGAGGATTACGCCGACGAGCCTCCGTCGAACCGGACAAGCACATCTCTATGCATCCGGCTCTACGGGTCAGCACCATGACGGATGGTTAGACCGTCACCCTTAGCCGAGCTGGTGAGGCTCGATTTACCGGGCGATGCTGCCCAACTCGAAGGACGTCAGAAACGCTTTACGTCGATGACGACCACGATACGGAGTATCGCGTCTTCTGTTGTGCCTACGGGCTTCGCCCGAGGAAACGGCCCAGCGTTGAGCATCATTCACGAAGTCCGAACGATTTCATTGCGGCTAGAGATTGAGCATCGAACCGAGAAGCGAACCGAGCGGAGCGAAGCCCGCTCCCCTTCCCTGCCCTCCCGCAGCCGGTGAAAGCTCGGAGACCGCCGCATCCCACCTGTCACGAGTCCACTCAGGCCGCTCACGGCGAATGAGATAGAACGGGTCGCCACAGAAGCCCGCTCTTTGTGCGGCGGCACGGACCGCCTGAACGATGCGAGCATCGGGTGAGAGCGAAGGAATCGACGAGCAGGAGCGAGGAGGCTCCCGCCTCTCGCCCGGGTTCTTTTCAGAGCGAGCCTTCCCGAAGAGATGAGTCTTCAATCGGGCATTCGCTCTGTCCTCATCGTCCTGAGTGATGAAGCTCCAGAGTTTTGAGCAGACGAGCCGGATGAAGAGACCAGGAGGGTTTTTCTTGCCGATGCTCCGAGCGTGCTCGGCAGCAGCAATGAAGAGCAACCGTTCCCGCTCGCTTGAGCCGACAAGACCGCCTTCGACCGCTTGAGCGTGAAGGTCGAGTAACCGACTCGTGTCCCGTAGGTCTTCTCTCGTTACATCTCGAAGAGTCGGCTTCGGCAGAGCTTGCTTAGTCTCCGGCTCTTTCTTCGTTTCCGATTCTGAATTTGAAAAACCAGTCTGCCCGGCCCCGCGACCCGGCAGGGGGGCGGGTTTCTGGTTTTTAGATTCTCCGAAGGAGAGTTCCTTGTCTGAATCAGGGGGTGCAGAAGCGGTGCAAGTTGGAGTCGGAGGGGGTGCAAATTCGGAGACGAGTTCCTCGTGCCGAGGAACCGACCACGCGAGATTGATTTCGACGGAGAGCCCGCCGCGATTCAATCGCCACTGCGGAGCTTCCTTCCGGATAAGCCAGCCGAGAGCGATAAGCTCTTTCCGTGATGCCTTCACGCCGCGAAGCGAAACGCCGAACGTCTCCGCAATCCACGACGCCTTGCAGGAGCCGTGCGAGCGGCATCCTTCGTCCGGCCAGTAGTAGAGGCAACGGAGGAGAAGACCGAGCACGGTTGCGATGAGAGTCGTCGATGCTCCGTTTGCGAGGAAGCGGAGCATCCTCCTTGGAACCGGCACGAGCCGCTTCCTGTTCGGGATGCGTTCCAGCATCGAGAAGAAATCAGCAAGGTCATCGGACGCGAGAGCATCGGGCGAATCGGCGAAGACGATTGCCGACTCTGACCAGGAGAGAAGGCCGGAGCGTTTGAGCCGTGCGAGCGAAGCACGAACGCTCCGCTCCCCTACCCCGCAGCTTCGAGCAAGCTCGGCATGTGTGAAGCTCGGGCTCTCGCCCGGCTTCATCCGGCAGCGGCTTGCGAGTGCAACGTGACAGGCGAGAGCAATACGCAGGTCAGCGGCCCGGATGAGTTCCGTGCGGTAGGACCACCAGAGCATCGCAAGCTTTGTGACCGGGATGAGGGCGAAACCCCCATCCGGTTTGCGGACCTTCCCCGCAGGTTTTGTGGGAGCCTTCACGGCCCCCGGCAGAACGGAGTTTCCCCCCATCGTCTCCTCACGGTGCGGACAAATACCGGGTGTCCGCCTGCCCCGGAGGGACAGCACGCGTGCAAGGACAACGACCGAAAGCCTTAGACCGGAGCCGTTTCGGCCCGAGCTAAGGACGGACGTTCCCTGTGCTCGCGTTTTCCGTTGACGATGGAGGGGGGCTCACTTAGACTTGGCAGTGTTCAGACATACCAAGTCGTGGGTCTGAGTGAGCCGCTCTCTCTTGCCGGAGAGCCTTCCATCGCTAACGAAACCCGCGGCCATGAAGAAGCGTCCTTGCCGGGACGCTTTTTTCATTTGTGGGCTACGCTCGCTTATCCTTCCTCGATAGCAATCCTCCCGAATGAGAACCCAAGTCCGGGGCTCAGTGTTGGCCAGCCAACGCGAGCACTCCGACGGATTTGGGCAACGCTAAGCTATAAGCCGGTTAAAGCTCCTGCAAGACAAAAATCTAGGCAGTTTCAGACGTTATGGCGATATAGCGACCTCGCTACCTAGCGTTCTCGCGACCTAGCGATATCGCTATATCGCGAGGTAGCGTTCTAGCGATGACGACCCTTCGGCTGATTTTTTGCTGTTGCGGCAACCGATTACGGTGGTCATAGTGGCCGCGAAATCGGGCGTTACCGCGTTCTAGCGATAACGCTACCTCGCGAGGTAGCGATGACGCCGGGGCGTTCAGGCGGGCCGAAACGGAGAGAAAAAATCTCAGAGGGGAGCGTCATGGACGAGCAGAAACCGAGCCCACCGGGCTCGAAGACGGTCATCATCGCCGTTGGGAACCAGAAGGGCGGGGTCGGAAAGACCACGACCACGGTTCACATTGCCGCCGCCCTCGGAGAGCTTGGGCGGAAAGTGCTCATCATCGACCTGGACATGAACCAGGGAGCGACGAGGCATCTCGGCATTCCGAGTGAAAGCTTTCTCGGAACCTTCGAGGTGCTCACCGGCGAGGAGCAGCCGGAGGACGTCATCATCACGGGAGACGATGACGACATCGAGCTTCCGAAGAACGTCCATCTTCTCGCCGCGAGAAGGAACCTGGAGAAGGTCGATAAGGCCCTTCTCAACATCAACAAGTTCCTCATCACTCAGGACGTTCTCATTGGCCCGCTGAAGAGCCTTGAGGGGAAGTATGACTATATCTTCCTCGATACGGCACCGAACGCGACCACGCCGACCATCGCGGCCTACAAGGCCGCTCACTACTTCATCCTTGCCGCGATGCCGGACCCGCTCGCAGTCGGAGGGTTGAACGACGCTCTGACCGACATCCAGGGAGCCCAGCAGAACGGGAACCCGAAGCTTCGAGTCCTCGGAGTCATCCTGTCCGGAGTCGATGGCCGGAGGACCAGGCTTGCGAACACGCTGATTGATTACGTCGGGAAGCAGTTTTCAACCGGGGGAGGGAAGACAGCGAAGTTCGAGACGACGATTAGCCGCTCGACCGTTGTTCCCGAGGCCCAGAAGGACGGGAAGACCGTCTTCCAGGCTTCACCGAATCACAAGGTGACTGACCAGTATCGAGCCCTCGCAGCGGAGATTGAGGAGCGGCTCGGGCGAACGGTTCCTAACATCAAGTCGAGCCCGCAGCCTGCACCAGCCACCGCACGGGAGGAGGATGAAGGCAGCACGATGGGCGATGTCGAGGAGGCGGTTGCTAATGGCTAAGCGAGTCCCACCAGACGAGAAGCCATACCGCCCCGTTGACGATGCTCTCGTGCGGTCTGTGCTGAACCCTGAGATTCCGGAGGAAGCAGAGGAGCCCGCCGAGGCGGGAGCAGCGACCGCGACGGCCCAGGTTGTGAGCTTCCCAACGCGGCAGGTTGAGCCCAAGCGGCAAGAGGCTCCGGCACCGAAGGGGAGGGAGCCCGCGAAGTCCCGGAAGGAAGAGAACGCACCCGAGCCTGAGAAGCTCACCCGCGAGAAGCGGTTCCTTCTGACACCGACTGAGGACCGCGAGCTAGAGCGGCTTGTTGCCGACATGGCGAGCGAGCTTGGAACGCCGCTCAAGCCGAGCCATGTCATCCGAGCGATGGTCACGGTCCTTCGTCATGCGGACGAGGAGCTTATCAAGCAGAGTAGGCGAGTAGGCCCGCTGAAGAGGCCACCGAACGGGGATGCGACGGCCCTTGCCGCGTTCGAGCACTACTTAGCCCAGCTCATCGAGAGCGGCATTCGGAACAGCAAGCCGCTGAAGTAGCGTTCTCGCGTCATGGTGATATAGCGATAACGCTAGAACGCTATATCGCTGGAACGGAAAGGGCGTCGATTTGGTCGCTCACAGAGCTGTGGATAACTGTCCCACCGAAAACGCCAGGCGAGGAATCCAGGTGATTTTCGGGTGTCCCACCGAGCCGCAAACTCGCGGCTTCCTTTGGATTCGTTTTGTGGGACACCTGAAATCAGAACTCACCGAAGCGAGGTGTCCCACGAGAACCGCGAAGCGACCTTCCGTGAGGAGAACGGCCCACCGGTTCCAGCCGTCGGGACGATGACCGTCCCGCGTGACTCCGAGCGGAGATGCTCCCTGAATTCCCGCTTTCGGCCCGAGGCGGTTTTTCGCCGCTCGACCGAGACCCGTTCCGCCGACCAGGTCGAAGGGCCACTCGACCGCCATCCTGGCTCGCTCATTGTGCTTCCGTCCCGTCGGGCTCCTGCCCTCCGGTTGCGACACTCACGAACCATCGCCCGAACGAGCCGCAGGCTTCGAGCGAGATTCACTCCGGGCGATGGTTGTTCGGTCGCTTTGGTAGCTCTTCAATTTTCTCTCTCTCTTTGGAAGACGAAGACCAGAAGCCCGAGCTTCCGGCCCCCGACTAGGTACGACCGTGGCCGGTCGTTAAAATCCAGCCGTCGCGGGACAGCACCAGCGACTTCGGGGCGGCCCGGAGCATGATGCCGAGGGCCGTCCCATTTTCTTTTCCCTGGACCGCTCCGCCCTGGACCGACTGGACCGGGAACCACCCCACGCAGAACCGACCGCCACCCCGCATCCCGCTCGGTCGGATGCCTCCTCGGGCATCCTCCCTCGCTCTGTCCTTCCACCGACCGCACCCCGAACCGACCACGCCAGGAACCGACTGCCCGCACCGACCGCACATCCTCGCACCGCTCGGAGCGGCTCCGCTCTCGCTCCGCTGATGACGCTCGGGACTGCTGAACGGCGAGTAACTCGCCGCCCCCCGAAGAGCGCCTTGCTCCGCCGCTGCGCGACTGAGCAAGCCTTGTTTGCTGGGGTCGGGCTTGTGGCCCTCCCTGCGTGCGACGAGTTCCCGACGAGAAACGCTTTCTCGTCAGGAGACATCGCCGCCCGCCATCCGGCACCGAGGGGCGAATTCGCTTGAGCGGCGAGATTCACTCCCTCGGTTTCCCTTCCGAGCGGACCGACCGCACGGCACCAACCGCTACCCCCCTACGTGCCACGCACTCCGGGGGACGAAGCGGCGTAACCGCCGCTCCGCTAACGGCTAGCGAGGGAACCGCTACGCTTTGAACTGACTGCCGTCATTTGGGACGGTGCCGCAGGAAAACGAAATTCCGGCACTGGAACGGATGACCGGCATCGAGTGAGATAGAACGTTGAATTTTGCTCCCGCCGATTCAGAAGAGAGGAGCTAACCACCGTGCCAATTTCGATTTGGGAATATCTTCGCGAGCGAGCGAGGGACGCCGTTCTTGCCGGAATTAAAGACGCGATGGATGTCGTCGAGCAGGGTGATACGAACGGCAGCCAGCACGACCAGGCGAACGGGCTCGCTTCGCGGTTGAATCCGCCGAAACAACTCACCGGAGCAACCGGACAAGCTCCCGCCGAGAGCCACGCTCCCGACGCCGCTCAGGAGGCCGCTGAAGCGGCCCCGAGCCCCGCACCGGGAAAATCCCAGCCGACGCCCGACGAGTTCGACAGCGACCTTCAGAAGCGGCTTCAAGACGCCGCCCCAACCACGCCGCCACAAACAAAAACGACCACGCGATTCCGCGAGCCGAACGGGCAGCCGCTCAGAAAGCGGGGGAGGCCGAAGAAGGAAACTCCGAAGGACGACGACGAATGAGCGTCACCAGCCGAGAGCGGGAAATCGTCTCCGCCCTTGCGACGAAAATTCGGATGCTTTCCTTCGAGCAAATCCGTAGCGGATGGTGGCCCGACTCAGACGCAGCAGACCGGAACGCACGACGACGGCTTGCGGAATTAGTCGAAGCAGGACTTCTTATCCGGGAACGGGTTGCGGCGAAGCCGCTTCTCGAAATCACAGAGCCCGTGCTCCGCTGGAAGCCGGGCGAAGCCGCCCCCGAATATTCGTCGCTCGCTTGGCAGCTTCAGAAACGGTGGACCGAGCCCGAGCGGGAAGTCACGACTTATCTCGCATCGAGACGAGCAGCGTCGATTTTCGGGGGATGGGCGAACGGCAGAATTAAAAACCCCGGACAGGCGACCCACGATTTTCACGTCGGAGCGGTCTACCTCAATCTTCTCCGCACTGCTCCCACGCTCGCAGCCGGTTGGATTGGCGAAGACATTCTCAGCCCCACGAGGCAGGGCCAGAAATTACCCGACGCGATTCTCTACGACCGCGAGGGACGCCCCCGGCTTGTGGTCGAATTCGGCGGAGCCTACCCCGCCGAGCGGGTGCAGAAGTTCCACGAGGACTGTGCCACGAGGAGCCTTCCCTACGAGCTTTGGTAGCCGATGAACCAGCAAGAGCGGGACGACGCCATCCTTGAGCACCTTCGCCGTTTCCATCTGACGACGGCTGAGGTCCTCCACCGGCTTTTCTTTCCCGGCTCGAAGCTGAACGCGGTTCGGAAGGTCACGGCCCGACTCATCCGCGAGAAGAAAATCCGAGCCTGGCAACTCTTCGAGCAGCGGAAGTATTTCACGCTGACTCCGGGCCAGGCGGCACGGATGGGCGAGGACCGGAGCATCGGGACGCCCTTTCAAACCCAAGGGCTCGTGAACGCCTACGGCGTTTTGCAATTCGCTATCGAGACAGGGACGCAGCCGTTCACGAAGAAGGAATTCGAGGAGAAATTCCCCGAGCTGGTCATTCGCGGAGTCATCGCGAGGAACTACTACATCGATACCGAACCGGCGGACGACGGCCCGCCACCGGCGTCCGGGTCGCTACCGGCGTCCGGGCCGAAGGTCCGGCTTGGCTTCGTCATCGTGGACTACGGCACATCCCCGCTCACGATTCGGAAGAAGGTCCACCACGTCACGGCACGAGCCTATACCCTCCCCCGCTTCGCACGGCTCATCCAGAACGACGGCTTCGTTATCGCCATCGTCGCCCCGTTCGAGCCGAAGGCCGAACTCATCAAAGCCGTCCTCGCAGACGAGGGACCGGGGTTTGTCCGCTATCGCGTCGTCACGTCACCCGAGCTTGGGGAGCTTCTTCTTCATCGAGGACGGCGGAAGACTGGTCTGACATCGGACGCGGAATCGGAGCAGGAATCAGAACCGAATTCGGAAGCCAATTCCGAAGCCCCTTCAGAGGAAGGGGCAACACCTTGAGACGACGGCTTGCAACGAATCGAGTCACGGTCGAGCCGCACCGTTACCCGCCGGAATCCAACGGCGGAGAGAAAACCGAACTCAATTACCGGACCCGAGTCACGACCGACCGGCAGGACACCGCGACCACGATTCGACTCGTTTCAATCCTGACCCTGACTTTCACCGTCATCGGCTTCGGCATCCGGCTCTTCGGGATTCTTCCCCTCGCATGGGGGCTCTCGATTCTGGGCTTCATCGCCGCCGTCATGCTCGGCATCGCTTACGCGAAGTTCCTTCAGAAGAGGCCACCCTGGAGCGACATCGGATGGTGTCTCGGGTTTATCGCCGCGTGCATCATGTTCGGGGCGACGAGCTTCGCTCCCACCCCGCATGACGCCTACCTCTTTCTTTTCCTCCCGGCGGTTCTTGGCACCGCCGTTCTCTCGCACTTCATCACGAAGCAGGTTTGCTTTTGGATGAGCGTCAACGAGCGGATGCCGCTCCGGACGCTCAAGACCTGGCAACTCTACTTTGCTTGTCTCTGGACATCGAGGACGCCGAGGCGATGCCCGGCGGTTGCGAGCTACCGGGCGAGCCTCTTCGCTCTCGCAGCCGCGTTCGGTGCAGGTTACGGCGTTCTCTATCTCGTCTCCGGGACCGAGTGGCACGGCTACGCCGCAATCGCGGGAGTCGGCGGCTTTCTTCTCGCCCTTCCGGCCTTGTGGGTCGCGATGGACGACCTTGGAATCGTGTCGCCTACCGACCCAATTCTTGCCGCGAAGGTCGCAGGACGAACGCTTAGAACGTTCGTCTGCTATAACCGCCACCAGACCCAGGCCGCAGGAGTGTTCCGATTTCCGAATCGGTCACTTCGGCCAAATCTCAGTCGGGATGTTGCGGTCGGATGCTCGCTCGCCCTTCTCACGATGGCCCTTGTCGGAGTCTCGACCTCATCGCCGAAGCTTCTCCTTGAGAGCTACTGGACCAGACCAAAGGCAGCGGTCGAAACGAAGACCGGTAACGGCGAGCCGGTTCTTACCCCGAGCGAGCGGCTCTTTCTCTCGCAGCTTCCCCGCGAGAAGCACGTCGAATACCTCGCAGCGAAACGGGCCGAGCATACGCAACCGTCATGGTCCAGCCAGCTCGCAGCCCGAGGAGCAGGGCTCTGGCCCCCCGTCCGTGACTTCCTCATCACAACCGGCTTCATCCTTCTCCTTTGCTGGCTTCTCCCGTCCTTCCTTCTCGTCACCATTCTTTGGTTCGTCTGCGGACGACTTCTCACCGCCTACTACGAGGCCCTTGAAGCCCCGGACGCTTACGAGCAGCCATATCAGCCGACGAAGAAAGAGCTACGAACCGGCATCCGAGGCCGAACCCCGTGGGACAACCGCATCGAGCGGATTCGGAACTCCCACGACGAGCTTGAAACCGAACACCTCTATCTCGGGACGAGCATCGAGGCGGATTACCCCATCCTCTTGCATCAAGACTTGCTTCATCGACATGCCCACATCTTAGGCGACACCGGCTCTAGGAAGACCTCAATCGGCATCGCCCCCGTTCTCGCCCAGCTCATCGCCCGCGAGGATTGCTCCGTCGTCATCATCGACCTCAAAGGCGACCGTCCGCTCTTCGAGGCCGCCCGCGAAGAGGCGGACCGGGCAGGGATTCCCTTCAAGTGGTTTACCAACATCACCGGCTTCTCAAGCTTCGTCTTCAATCCGTTCCGGCAAAGTCACGTTCAGCAGATGACGACGAACCAGCTCACGCAGGGCATCCTTCAGGCCCTCTCGCTCGAATACGGCGAGGACTACGGACGGGGCTACTTCTCCGCCCTGAACGAGCTGGTGCTAGCGAACTACCTGAAGAGGCACCGGCGGCACATCGGCTCCTTCCGGGAGCTTCATCGGTTCGTCTCCGACCCGGACGCTTACCGGAGCATCGGAAACATCGAGGATTGGGAAAAGACCCGTCACCTTGCAAGCATCGTCGATAAGCTCGCCCAGGTCGTCCCGCTGAACGTCGCCGCAAATCCCGACGACAAGAACCCGCCGCCGGTATCTGTCACCGAGCAAATCGACTTCCCGGCTCTCCTTCGGGAAAAGCAGGTGGCCTATTTCTATCTGTCGTCAGCCCAGGAGCAGACGACCGTTTCCAAGGTCGCGAAGCTCGCGATGTTCTCGCTTCTCACCGCCGCCTCGAAGCGAGGCAAGGGGGAGAAAAACCGGGTCTTCGTCTTCATCGACGAGTTTCAACGAGTCATCTCGGAGAACATCAGCATCTTTCTGGAGCAGGCCCGGAGCATGAAGCTCCACTTCATCCTCGCAAACCAGACCATTGGCCAACTGAAGCGGAACAATCTCGACCTGACGGAAATCGTCGAGTCCTGCACGGCGTTTAAGCAGAGCTTCCGGGCATCGGACGAGGCAAGCGTGAAGCGGCTCATCGAGTCTTCCGGCGAAGGGCTCTATCACTCGCTCGCCTGGACCCAACTTCTGAGCGATGCCTTCGACGAAGAAGACGATGATTATCTCTCGCTCGGAGCGGCACGGAAGGACGCCCCCGAGGGGAAGGTTCAGGCGAAGGTGACGGAAGCGGCAGGCCCCCGGCTTGAGAAGAACACCATCATCGAGACATCGGCGATGCCGTTTGCGAGCTTCGTCAAGTTCACGGAAGGCTCAGGCTACACTCAGTTCTCGGGATACTGGACGACGGTCATCAGCGAGTATCACATCACGAAGGCCCTCTTCGGGATTCGCGAGGATGCCGACTGGCCGGACCCCGACGAGCGGACTGTTCTTGTCACGGCAGACGGCGAGCCGCCCCCGCCGCAAACGAAGTTCATCGAGAAGAAGACACCGATTGCAAAGCCGACGAACATTCCCAGCGGCTTCGAGGATGACCTGAAAGAGCGGCTTCAAGCCGAGGCGAAGAGCCAGGCAGAAGCGAAGCCGCCAAACGGAACGCCACCGGCGTCCGTTCCGTCCTCTCCGAAGAAAAAGAAGAAGCGAAAGAAGAAGGCAAACGCTCCCCGCGAGGCGGACGCCGGTGGCGGACCGGACGTCGGCAGCGAGCCACCGCATGAACAGAACGGCTCGCCATCGAGCCAACCGCCCGTGAGTGACGGCACACCGAAACAAGATGGTTCGACATCAGAGAGCTCGCCCCAGGGCCAGAACGGGGAGCAGAAGGCATGAGCGACCGCCCAAGACGACCGCCACTGACGGGAAGGAATCATCGAGGCCCCGGCATCGGCGGAGCGGCTGTGACGATACTCAAGCTCGCCGGAGCCGCCGGGCTCATCGCAGGTGTGTTCTACCTGATGGAGAAGCGAAGGGAGTGGACGGGAGCGGCTCCCGCCGCTCCGAATCCGCTCGCACAAGGTCCGCCACCGGCCACGACACCAGTTCCCTCCCCTGCTCCGCAGCCGGCGTCGTCCAACTCGCCGCCGGCGGCACCTCCCGCCGGACCTTCCTCAGCCGAGCAGTTGCAGAACGTCGAGCTTACGACCGCCGCGAGCATCCAGCGGCAGCAGCTTGCAGCGGCGAAGTTCAAGCAGCGGCAAGCGGTCGCAATCTTCGACGAGGTAACGCGAGCCATCGACGAATGGGAGAAGGAGCTTGCCGCTTGGGAGAAGACCGGCCCGCCGCTTCTCATGAGCGATGAGGGGAAGCGAATCGCCGCCGACGTTGCCCTCGTGAAGCGGTTCCGGGCCTACAGCGGAGAAGAACGAGATTCGCGGGAGGCAATTGCCGCAGCGAGGAAGCAGGCCGAGGAGCTTGTCTCCCCGATTCGCGAGGCCCTCGCGAACGTGGAGGACGCATCAGCCCCCGAGGAGAAAATCACGACCGCCCTTCGAGAGCTTCAGACCCAGGCGAGAAAGGCACGGGACAGCTACCGGGACGGACGGAGCATCGTCGAAGGGCTTCTCGCGAAGGCTTCGACGGCTGGCACCAAAACGCTTGCCGAAGCTATCGCTGCTCTCGACCAGGAGGAGGCCCTTCAGCGTGCCGACTTCATCGACGCTGAGGAGCGGAAGGCGAAGGACGCGGGAGCGAAGCTCATCGCAGAGGAGAAGGTGAAGCTTGCCCAGACCAAAGCCGAGGTTGATGCAAACAAGCTCCGCGACCAGAAGGAGCGGACCCGGCACGGCTTCCTTCACGCAGGAAGCACATGGAAAGGTGTTCGGAGCGAGCGAAGCGAGAACTGCCCATCGACCCTCTTCATCGCGACCCGCGAGGGAGACTCCATCACGGGAACGCTTACCTACACCTACGAAAGACAGCAGCACACGGCTGCTTTCGAGGGCACGGTTCAGGGGAATATCGTCTCGCTCAAGCTGAACGCACTGCTTGAGAACTCAGGGACGATGGGCCAGACCTATGACGCACGGCTCGACCCGACTACTGGAGGGCTTGCCGGAACCTATGGGCTCACCGGGACGATTAACGGGACTTTTGGATATCGCTACACGAAGACCGAGTGAATGCCAAAACCAGACAAAGAGAAACGGTTCTCGAAACCCAGAGGGTATCGAGAACCGTTTCAGGCAAGCCTATCGTCGAGAGAAGCGGAGAAGTTTCTGAGGGTCAGGCGTGACGAGGGAGATTCGTTCGCGGTTCTCCTCAAACCACAACTGGGCTCGATTCGCACCGTAAGCGATGTCTCTCAGGTCATCCATCTCGAAGCTGGAACCGAAGTCATCGCGAGGACGATTTCGGATGACCTTGCGGACCGTGACACGGAAATGCACGCCGCCTTGAACCGGATTTGCCCAGACCTGAGTCAGCACGTCTCCAAAGAGGAACTCCGCGACACCTTGCCTACGGCCAGGTATCTCGATGGGCCTCAGAGTCTCCGACTTCGCTTCCTTTCTTTTCTTCCAACGGAACAACATACAATCACTCCTATGTAACTACGCATGACTCGCCGCCACCGCTTGAAGCAGAGACAGCGGGAGATACGAAGCGTTCGGGAGTAACCGCGTGTTCAGCAGGAGCCGGGAGGCGGGTTTGCCTTGTGCTCATCCAGACGCGGGAGCGTCTTCGCCGTTGTTTAAGGTCTCCGGGCGACGAGGGATGGAAGGGAGATACAGAGAGAACGGCTCGATTGTATCGAGCGGGAGCGGCTTCGAGAGGAGGGAACTGAAAAAGAGGACGGTCCTCAAAGTCACGAGGACTTCGAGGACCGCCCAGACGGAACCTGACTCAACCTATTTGGCGGACTCAGCGGGCCGGGGCTTTCGCTTGGCCGTCCGCTTCGGTGCCTGAGAACCCTTCGCCGCGAACGCTTCGGTGTTCTCCTGGAGCCAGATGCGGCACTGTGTTGCCACGGTTGCCACATCGCCCAAGTCTTCCGGCCAGAAGCTATTTGCAAGGTAGCCGGAGCCCGTCTCGTCGAATTCGACGCGACGGATGCTCACCTTGAAATAGGTCCCAATCTTCTGACTTTGATTCTTCCAGATAGACCCCCTTACCCTTCCGGCGGAGAACTCCTGGACAGGAGTCGCCTTCGGAAGCTCAGGGAGACCGTTACGTTCTTCGGCTTGGGTGTTTTGACTTCGCATACGTTCACTCAAAGGCTGAACGCCGGTCGTGCCACCACGACTTCGACGCCCACGTTCGCCACACGCAGGGCTCACAACCTGAAAACCAGGCCATCAGCTTTGCGGGACGTAAGGGGGACCAGCAGAAGAGTTTCGGTGTGCGGAGTCGGGTGAGCTTGGCTTCGCCATTGCTCATCCAGACGCCGAGGCGTCTTCGCCGTTGTTTAGAGTCTCCGGGCGACGAGGGATGGAAAGGAGATACAGAGAGAACGGCTCAATTCTATCCGCCGCCGGACTGAGGTGAGAGACAGAAGCGGACGAACAACACGCTTTGGACGAAAGCAGGTTGGGGGGCTCTGCCCCGCCCGCCGTCAAGGATGCCCGTTGGCGTCGAAGACGGTTTCCCCGACCTTCCGCACCCCTGCCCTTCGGCTCGCATTCGCGAGGGGGTTTGTGCAGGCCGGGCGATACCCCTCCGTCTTCGCCGTCCCTGACGGCTACCCCCCGCTCTCATTGGCGAGGGCCTAGTCAGTTTGCAGCAGCAGCGAGCTGCAAACTCTTTAGCGACTAGGAGAAACGCCGATGAGCGGACGAGCCGACCTTTACGAACGAGTGACGAATCAGATTTTGGAAGCGATGGAGAAGGGAGCAGCAGGCAACCGGTTGCCGTGGCACCAGTCTCATGCAGAAGCGTTGATGCCGATGAACGCGGTATCGAGGAGAGCGTATCGAGGAGTGAACGTGTTGATTCTATGGGCGATGCAGGAGCTTCGCGGCTACCGCTCGCCCGTGTGGGCGACTTACAAGCAGTGGCAGGAGCGAGGAGCCCAGGTGAGGAAGGACGAGAAGGCAGCAACAATCGTTTATTGGAACGTGTCGGACCCGAAAGACGAAGCGACCGCCGAAGAGAGAGCAACTGAGCGAGCCGAGGAGAGCGACGGGAAGAACGGGCGGAAGTTCTTCGCCCGAGGGTATTCGGTGTTCAACGCCGACCAGGTGGACGGCTTCGCTCCCGAGGTTGTGCCCGAGCTTTCAGCCGAAGAGCGAATCGAGAGGGCCGATGCGTTCTTCCGTGCGACCGGAGCAGACATCCGGCACGGCGGAACCGAAGCGTTCTACGAACGGGCTCAGGACTTCATCGCGATTCCCCGTTTCGAGATGTTCCGCGAGGCATCAGGCTACTACGCGACCCTCGCCCACGAGGTAGCGCACTGGACCGCCGCAAAGCACCGGCTCGACCGCGACTTGTCCGGGCGATTCGGTTCTATGGCCTATGCCGCTGAGGAGCTTGTTGCAGACCTTGGAGCAGCGTTTGTCTGTGCGAGTCTTGGAATCACGGCAGTGCCGAGGCTCGACCACGCCGGGTATCTTGCGAACTGGCTTCAACTCTTCCGGGACGATAAGCGGGCTCTTTTCACCGCCGCATCAAAGGCCCAGCAGGCAGCGGACTACTTGCACGCAAAGCAGGGGATGGAGCTTGCCGCGTAGCAGGTGAAGGAGAGCCTCCCCCCCTGCCCCGCTCTGAACTCGGGTTGTTCCGCAGAGGACCGCTCGATACCATCACGCCGCCGATGAGCTGCAAGGATGCGGCAGCTTCGAGCATGACGCTCGCAAGCTCAACGTCGGCCCCGCCGGAGGCGGGAGCAAGGGCCAGGGATTGGCCCTTTTGCTTTTCCCCTCCCAACACTTCTCCCCTGCCCTTCCGAGCAGTTTGCTTCGGGCGTTCCCGGCTTTGCCGGTCGGGTGCTCTCGGGCTCCGCTTCGCTCCGGTCGGCTTCGCCGACGGCCTGCGGCCCCCTTTTGCCCCCTAACGCAAAACAAGCCGGGCTCAGCTCGGCTCGACAGGAGGGGGCTGCCCCTCCCCCCTTCACCTCGCACCGCCCCACCCTCTTACGAGGGCGATGCGAGGTGAAGGCGGGAGGGGCAAGAGGGAGCATTGCTGGAAGAGGACCGAAGACCCGGAACAGACGCGGAGCGGAATCACGCCATCTTCGAGAGCATCACGGACCGACTCCCCTGCCCCTTGGAATCCGCCCGCGACCGGATGACGCACCATCCGAGCAGCTTCGCGGAGCGGACAGCACACCGAAGAAGTAGCCCGAACGTTCCAGCTAGGTAGCGTTCTCGCGACCTAGCGAGAACGCGATATCGCGACCTAGCGTCAAAGCGTTCTGTCGTTCTAGCGTTATCGCTATAACGCCATATCGCTAGGTAGCGTTCTCGCTACATCGCGTTATCGTGGAATCGGGAAGTCCTGAATTTGTTAGAGCTTGCGGAATCACACGGCTCTCACGCCGCCGCTTCAGAGCCTTCGACGGCACCGCCACGGTCGGAGACGACGAACCGCTTGAGGTGGTCTCGGATGAGCTGTTCGACCAGGGCCGAGCGGTCGAGCCCGAGCATCGCGGCATGAACGGTTAACCGTTGAGAGGCTTCGAGGGAGAGGTGAATCGTCGCCTTAACCTTGTCGGAGGTTGAGCGGCTGGCCGCTTTGGCGGCTGAGCGTTTCCGAGCTTTGCCGGAAACCGGTTCTTGTGGAGGAGGCGTCATTCGTCTTTTCTCCTGGAGCGTGTAACAGCGATATCGCCTCATCGCGAGATAGCGTTCTCGCTAGAACGCCAGAACACGGCCTCGCGAGAACGAGCCTTCCGAGGCACCGCGAGCAGCACGAACACGAAGCTCTCATCGGCAGGATGAAAGGCCGCTCTTCAGCCGAGACGCTTTTCCGTCTTCAAGGCGAGCCCGCGAGGATGCTCCGGGGCCGGACCGTCAGAGCGGATTGGACTCCGGTCATAGTAGCCGTCGAAGCCGTGGAGACGGCTCGCGAGATGAGCAAGCAGTGAGCGGGTGTCTGTGAGCGGAGGGCAGGGGGGCTCAATCGTCCAGATAGGCCCTAAGCCAATCGGTGATGTCTGCCACAGTCAGAGTCCACTCGTCTTCGAGGTCCATCACGACGTCAGACTTGAAGTCGGTCGAAAAGGCAGAGGCTTCTTCTTCGCCGAAGGCGTCGGCAAGGAGGATGAATGCGACGCGACCGGCCTTCTCAGAATCGATACCCCATTCAGAATCGGCTTCGTTGACCAGCACCACCGCACCGGAAGAGTCTTCCCGGAGAACACGAGAACCGACGGGCGAATTGACGCCTCGATACCGCGTGTCGGGACGATGTTTCGGCGTGACCATCGGAATGCTCGCTTCAGAACAGAGAAGCTTGCTCAAACTTCGGGGGCCAGAAAACACCGAGCACGAGCCAGGTGTTGTAGGGAAAGAACGTCCCCATGAAAAATCGCGTGTCTTTGTCTGACCGGCAGAGTTCGCCCAGGAACTTCTTTTTCACGCTCTCCGCCGCAGCTTCATCCGAACCGAGGCGAGCACTCTCGTTGAGGAAGAGCGTCCCTAGCTCCCAATCCTCGCACATCGCCGTGTGCGGCTTATCGCTGTCTTCGCATTCAAAGATGTAGTGAAACGAATACGGAATCTTCCGAAGAGGCTTCTGAGGAGGTCCGAAGAGAGTCATCTGACTGAAAAGGTTCTGCCACTCGGGCTTCCATTCCGGGTCGGCCTCTCGAATCTCTAGGTCGATGATTCGTGTCGGCCTGACGACACCGAGCGAAACCTTCTCACTCGCGAAGAGGGCCTTGAGCTGATTCACCGTGTAATGGGGCACCCGGTCAATCAACGCTCGCCGGTCAGCCCACTTGTTCTTTGGAGGGATTGGCTCCCCAAGGATGCGAATCGAGTCGAGGTCGGGATGGCGGCTCTCCTTCCGGTTGTCCTTGCTCTTACCCCTTGGTTCGAGGCGAACCTCAATCCATTGATACTTGTGAAACTGCTGTCCTTTTGGCCGATAGCGGTAGTCGATTGGATAGAGCCTGACCCATTCGAGAGACTCGGTTAGCCCAGCCGTGCAGACAAGCTCCTGATAGCCCCGCGAAGGGTGCGGGTAGGTCATGACCGTTATCAGCACCTTCGTCGGACTCGACGGCTCGCTCATGGGGTTGGTCGCAGGTGGATGATAGGAAGTCCAGTCAACTCAGATACGGGATTCGCTAGTCGGCTCCTGTGGCAGCAGGATGGCTCAGCTTCCATGCAGACGAGAACACTTGGCCGCTCGCTCACGAGCTTCGCAACGTCTCTGACTGCCGCACTCTCTCTCGTGAGCGTGACGACCTCATATTCATCAAACATCATCCCTCGGTCGCAGTCGGCGGGGAAGAGCTGCCTAACCTCTGACTGAATGCCGAGTTCGGCAAAATGCCGATACTCGATTTCGAGCCGGTTCGAGAGACGATTCAGCGTGCTTTTGTGGAAGCCGTATCGCCGAGCTGTCGGGTTGCTGCGAACGTCAATCAGCCGTTCGATGCCGCTTGAAATGAGCAGGTTGAGAAATCCGTCGATGGAGAGCCCTTCGTATCCCGCCGTGTAAACGGCTACTTCGGCCTTTGGCCGAGGAGCGAGCTTCTGCCTCTCGCTATTCACCGTGAAGGCAGGGTAACGCTGATACACGTAGTCTAGAAGGTCATCGTTCGTCAGTCGTCCGAACGACTTGACGACCGTCCTGACCTCCCGCTCAACCGCTTGGCTTACCCCAGCGACGACATCGGACAACTCGGTATTCAGCTTCCAAGCTTGGTCCCCTTGGGAGAGGACGTAGCTCATCGATTGAAGCTTCTCTATCTCTTGATAGAGAGCGAACGAGAAAGGGCCGAGCTTGTAGGGAACGAAATCGTAGAACGAGCTTCCGCCTTCCGTCTCTGACTCGTGACGAAGCAAGAAGCACCACTTCATCAGCTCGACCCGCCTGACCGGTCGTCCGGCGTGTTTCAGCATCAGAAGCAGGATTTTTTGCCTAGTCAGCATGGTCAGCCCTTTTCGCCCCTACCTAGAGTATTGTTCACCAGGGGCCAACTGATTTCGACGCTGGACCGACCCGAGAGGCCGGAGTATAAGGTATCCTTCGTAGGTCATAAAGGGCGTTATGACCTACTATCTGCCCCAGGGCAGGGGGGAGCAAGATTCCGGCATGGCTGGCGAAATTATCATCCATCCAACCACTCAGAACGCAAGGCTCCCGGCTCTCATCGCCGAGGCCGGAGACGGAGCGGCGAAGCGGTTCTTTGAGTTCTTCACGGCGAACATCCGCAACCCGAACACCCGAGCGGCCTACGCCCAGGCTGTCGCTCAGTTCCTCCGATGGTGCGAGGAGCGGCAGCTCTCGCTTCGAGCCATCGAGCCGATGGTTGTCGCCGCTTACATCGAGACTCATCCGGGCTCTGACCCAACGAAGAAGCAGCACCTTGCAGCCATCCGAATGCTCTTCGACTGGCTTGTCACCGGCCAGGTCATCCCGGTAAACCCCGCCGCATCGGTCCGAGGGCCGAAGCACGTCGTCAGGAAGGGAAAGACGCACGTTCTTTCCGTCGAGGACGCGAGGAAGCTCCTCGACTCAATCGACACATCGAATGTGGTCGGGCTCAGGGACCGAGCCCTCATCGGAGTCATGGTCTTCAGCTTCGCCCGCATCGGGGCTGTCGTCGGGATGCGAGTCGAAGACTACTACCAGAACGGCAAGCGTTGGTGGCTCAGGCTTCACGAGAAGGGCGGGAAGTTCCACGAGGTTCCGGCCCACCACAACGCGGAAGCGTATCTTGATGCCTACCTCGAAGCGGCGGGAATCGGAGAAGACCGCAAAACTCCCCTCTTCCGCTCAGCCGTTGGCCGCACGAAGACTTTGACTCCCCGAGCCTTGAGACGAAACAACGCTCTCGATATGGTCAAACGCCGGGCGTTGAAAGCCGGGCTCTCAGACCGCATCTGCAACCACACCTTCCGGGCAACCGGCATCACGGCCTATCTTGAGGCCGGAGGGACCATCGAGAAGGCCCAGCAGATTGCGGCCCACGAGTCGCCAAAGACGACGAAGCTTTACGACCGGACGCAGGACCAAATCTCGCTCGACGAGATTGAGCGGATAGCGATTTAACGCCCCAAGCCCGAGGTATGCCGCTGATGGCCGATGTCGTCATCGAGAACCCGATTCTGAACTCGCCCTTCCGCGAGCCGACCCGGCATTTCAAGTTCACGAGCGACGGCATCACGAACGAAGTCGCGGAAGGCCGAAGGACCAGCTCCTATTTCATCCCCATCGCCCAGCCGAGGAAGAAGGGGAAGCAACTCACCTTCGATACCGAGTGGACGCAGGACCGCATCGAGGAGAACAAGAACGTCAACCGCATCCGGCCCCGGATAGCTGTCTGGCGGGAAGGCGGATACGTCGGAGTAACCCCGACAACCGCGAGACTCCTCGAATACTGGACGAACCCCGACCGCGAAAAGAAGCTCTTCTTTTGCCAAATCGAAGCCCTCGAAACCGCCATCTACATCACCGAGGTTGCAAAGAAATATGGCGATGCGTGGATTGAGAATTCGCTTCGCGAGGCAAACGACACATCGAATCCTGGTCTTCCCCGCATGGCCTTCAAGATGGCCACCGGCTCAGGGAAGACCGTCGTCATGGCTATGCTCATCGCCTGGCAAGCCCTGAACAAGCTCGCAAGCCCGCAGGATGCCCGGTTCACCGACACCTTCCTTCTCATCGCTCCCGGCATCACGATTCGCGACCGCTTGCGGGTTCTCTTGCCGAACGACCCCGGCAACTACTACCGGCAACGCGACATCATCGCGTCCCACCTGATTGAGAAGCTCACTCAGGCAAAGCTAGTCATCGCGAACTTCCACGCCTTCAAGCTCCGCGAAACCCTCAAAGCCGGAAAGCTCACAAAGACTCTTGTCTCGGGAGGCGAGAGCGGAGCTTTCACCGAGACACCGGACCAGATGGTTCGCCGTGTCTGCCGGGAGCTTGGGACGAAGAAGAACATCATCGTTCTGAACGACGAGGCCCACCACTGCTACCGCAGACGGCCCGAGCCAGTGGCCGAAGAGAAGCTCACCGGAGATGACCGCAAGGAAGCTGAGAAGCGGGACGAAGAGGCCCGCATCTGGATTTCCGGCATCGAAGCCATCAAGGCGAAGATGGGAGTCAAAGCGGTCTACGACCTTTCCGCGACCCCGTTCTTTCTCCGAGGCTCGGGATACCCGGAAGGGACGCTGTTCCCGTGGGTGGTCTCCGACTTCTCCCTCATCGACGCCATCGAATCCGGCATCGTCAAGGTGCCCCGCGTGCCGGTCTCTGACAACGCGATGGAAGGCGACCAGCCGACCTATCGGAGCCTATGGCTTCGCATCCGCGACGAGCTTCCCAAGAAAGGCCGGAAGGGCGAAGAGCTTGACGAGCAACCGAAGCTCCCCGCCGAGCTTGAGGGAGCCATCAACAGCCTCTATAGCAATTACAGGGGCTATTACGACCTTTGGCAGAAGAACACGGACGCCCAGGCGAAAGGGCTCACGCCGCCCGTCTTCATCGTCGTTTGCAACAACACGAACGTTTCTAAACTCGTTTACAATTACATCTCTGGTTGGGAGAAGAAGCTTCCCGACGGCTCGACCGTCATCGTTCCCGGTCAGCTTCCGATTTTCAACAATGAGACCGGCGGAACCTGGAGCCACCGCCCGAACACGATTCTTGTCGATAGCGAGCAGCTTGAATCAGGCGAGGGTATGAGCCCTGAATTCAAAGCGATTGCCGCCCGCGAAATCGAGGAGTTCAAGGCCGAGTATCGAGCCCGGTTCCCCGGTCGTGATGCAGAGAGTCTTTCCGACGACGACCTCTTGCGGGAGGTGATGAACACCGTCGGCAAACCCGGCAAGCTCGGAGAGCACGTCAAATGCGTCGTGAGCGTTTCGATGCTCACTGAAGGATGGGACGCGAACACCGTCACCCACATCCTCGGAGTCCGGGCCTTCGGCACGCAGCTTTTGTGCGAGCAGGTAGTCGGTCGTGCCCTTCGCCGCATGAGCTATTCCGCGAACGAGGAGGGCCTCTTCGAGCCCGAATACGCCGAGGTCTACGGCGTTCCCTTCTCCTTCATCCCGTGCTCAGGCTCGACCAAGGAGCCGAAGCCCGGCCCGCTTCCGACGCGAGTCAGAGCGTTGGAATCTCGTCGCGGATGCGAAATCTCCTTCCCCCGGCTTCTCGGCTACCGCTACGAAGTGACCGACAAGAAACTCAAAGCCATCTTCGACGAAGACTCGAAGCTCTCGCTCACGACCGCAGACATCCCGACGAAGACCGAGAACGCCCCCATCGTCGGGCAAAGCAGCATCCACACTCTTGACGACCTGAAGGCCCGCCGCGAGCACGAGATTTTCTTCCTTCTCGCGAAGCTCGTCCTTGAGAAATACTTCCGGCAGGACGGGACGACCAAGCCCGACCGCCCGAAGGAGCATCGCTTCGACAACGAGGTTCAAGCCTGGCTCTTCCCCCAGGTGCTTGCCATCACGAAGGAATGGTTCTCGAAGTGCCTTCACTGCAAAGACCACACCTTCCCGCAGCTTCTTCTTCTCATCGAGTTCGCCCACGACGCCGCAGACCGCATCTACAAAGCCATCATCCGAGGCTCGCAGGATTCGCCGAACGGGAAGCCGACGCTGAAGCCCATCCTTCGCCCGTATGATACTCTTGGCACAACACGTTACGTCGATTTCGACACCACCCGCCCGGTCTATGCGACCAGGGCCGACAAGTGCCACGTCTCCCACGTCGTCGCCGATACTGACTCGTGGGAACAGAAGATGGCCGAGGCCCTCGAAGACATGGGCGAGGTGGTTCGCTACGTGAAGAACCACAACCTCAGCTTCACCATCCCCTACACCCTGAACGGGGAAGAGCGGCAGTATCATCCGGACTTCATCGCTTACATCGACGACGGACATGGAGCGGACGACCTGCTTCGGCTCATCATCGAAGTAACCGGCGAGAAGAAGAAGGACAAGGCCGCGAAGGTTGCGACCGCCCGGACGCTTTGGGTTCCCGCCGTGAACAACCACGGCACGTTTGGCCGTTGGGCGTTCATTGAGGTCGCGGACCCTTGGGACGCTCAGAGCCTTATCCGGGGAACCCTTCAGAACAGTGAAACGACCAGGACGGAAGCCCGCTAATGGCCAAGAAGAAAGTCGACTCCATCCGGCACAAAGAGAAGCGGACGAACATCCCGACGGAGGAGCTTCGCGACTTCGTGGCCGATGATGAGCGGACGCCGAAGACGATGCTTTATCCCCGTGACCCTTCGCTCGACCCGCAGCTTGTGTGGAAGGGTAAGGACGACCAGGACCGCCAGGACTTGGCCGTCCCGGTCGTTCCTGTCTACATCCAGGAGAAGATTCACCCGAACGCCATCGTGAGCGACCTTCTCAAGCAGACCGAGGAGCGGGGCGAAAGAACGCTCGACATGTTCGCCGACTTCAACGGGCTGAACGGCGACTTCGAGAAGAAGATTGACTTCTACTCGCACCAGGACGACCGACAGCCGCATTGGTCGAACCGGATGATTCTCGGGGATTCGCTTCTCGTCATGTCGAGCCTCGCCGAGAAGGAAGGGCTCAAAGGGAAGGTGCAGACCATCTATTTCGACCCGCCTTACGGCATCAAGTTTGGGTCGAACTGGCAGGTGAGCACGCGGAAGCGGGATGTCACAGACGGACGGGCCGAGGACGCGACGCGGCAGCCCGAGCAAATCCGGGCCTTCCGCGATACGTGGAAGCTCGGCATTCATTCATACCTTGCATACCTTCGCGACCGTCTCACGGTCGCACGCGACTTGCTCTCGGAAACAGGAAGCATCTTCGTTCAAATAAACGATGAGAATGTCCATCATGTCCGCGAACTGCTGGACGAGATTTTCGGCTCCGGAAACTGGTGCTGCCTGATTCCCTTCAAGAAAACAGGGGGACAAAGCTCATCTGCCCTTCCTGCGGTCGTGGACTACTTGATTTGGTATGCGAAATCGAAACAGTCATTGAAGTATAGGCAACTGTTTTCGGAAAAGACACCAGGCCAAGAAGGGGCAACGAACTACACATGGATTGAGCTTGAAGATGGTTCCCGACGGCCTCTGACCAGTGAAGAGCAACGCAACTGGTCACTCCCACCAAAGAGCCGGGTCTTCCAGGCTTATCCCATGTTCTCAGAAGGACCATCGGCTACAGACAGACCTTTTGTTTGGAAGGGAGAGACCTACAAGCCTTCCGCAAACTCTCACTGGAAAACCACCGCTACGGGACTCCAGCAACTCGCCGAACTTAATCGCCTCATCGCTCTCGGCAAAACTCTTCGGTTTGTGAACTACCTCGAAGATTTTCCAGTCACGCCAATTACAAACGTGTGGATGGATACGCAGACGAGCGGCTTCACCCAAGACAGGCTCTATGTTGTCCAAACCTTGGCCAAGGTCATCGAGAGATGCATTCTCATGACCTCCGACCCAGGGGACATCGTTCTCGACCCAACATGCGGCAGTGGCACGACCGCCTACGTCGCAGAGCAGTGGGGTAGACGCTGGATTACAACCGACACATCCAGGGTTGCAGTCACTCTCGCACGAACTCGGATGATGGCTGCACGCTATCCCTACTATCTCCTCGCCGACTCTCCAGAAGGCATCAAGAAGGAAGCTGAACTGACAGCAAAGATGCCGCCACCGCATCCGACCGATGGCGACATCCGGAAGGGCTTCGTTTACAAGCGGGCTCCTCATGTCACCCTTGGTTCAATCGCCAACAATCCCGATATCGTGGAAGGGATGACACGGGAGCAAATCGAGCGTGCCATCGCTCGCCACTCAGAATCCGAAACACTCTTCGACCAGCCTTACGAAGACAACAACCGGCTTCGCGTGACAGGTCCGTTCACCGTCGAAAGCCTCTCTCCGCATCGCGTTCTCTCGACCGACGAGGAGCAACCGGCTTCCGAGGCCGAGGCAACCCGCGAATCGTCCGCTGACTTCGCTTCGATGATTATCGAGAATCTGAAGAAGGCTGGCGTTCAAAACACGGTCAAAAACGAGCGGCTCACCTTCGAGACACTTGAGCCGTTCGCTGGCACCTGGATTCACGCGGCAGGAACCTACATCGAGGCAGACGGCACATCGAAGCGAGTCGCCGTCTCACTCGGACCGGAACACGGCACCATCGGCCCCGAGCAGGTGAAGGAAGCCGCGAAGGAGGCCGTTCAAGGCATCGGCTATGACCTTCTCATCCTTTGCGGCTTCTCCTTCGACCCGCACGTATCCGAGGAGGCCAAGCGTTACGGGAAGCTCACGATTCTCGTGACCAGGATGAACCCCGACCTTGCGATGGGAGATGAGCTTCTGAAGAAGACCGGAACCGGAAACCTCTTCATGGTCTTCGGAGAGCCTGACCTGGAGGTGACGAAGGCGAAGGATGGAACGCTCACGGTGGAAGTCCGGGGCGTCGATGTCTACGACCCGACGACCGGCCAGATTCGGAATTCATCGACTGACGATATCGCGTGTTGGTTCCTCGATACGAGCTACGACGGAGAGAGCTTCTTCGTCCGTCATGCCTACTTCACCGGAGCCGATGAGCCTTACGAGAAGCTCAAGCGAGCCCTGAAAGCCGAAGTCGATGAAGCCGCATGGGCTTCTCTCTACAGCACGAAGAGCCGCCCCTTCCCAAAGCCCGCGAGCGGGAAGATTGCCGTGAAGGTCATCAACCACTACGGGGATGAGGTGCTGAAGGTGCTCCCCGTATAGCGACGAAAGACCGCCAGGCACAGGCCGTGCGGTCCCTCTTCGCAACCTTCATCACCGCTCAGGCGAGCTTGTTAGTCCCGGCAACCCGAGCCAGAACCCGGCCTTCGGTCGGATTCCGGTCGTAAAACGCCCAATCGAGGAGGGCGGTCCCGGACCGGAGAATCACGTAATCCCCGCACCGGTTGTTCCAGATGTAGTTTCCACGGTTCAGGTAGTGGTGAGTGACGGCCCCCTCCTGATACGACTGCCCCGAGCCCGTGTGGACGCGAATCGAATGACCGGCGGCGAGCGTGCCGTAGAACGGGGTGACCGACTCTTCTCCCGTCTTTTCGCAGCCTCCGTCGAATGTGTAGTGAAAGAGGGAGACCCCGTTCAACGACACGCCCTGATAGCCCGGGTTCTTGAACTCCACCCATTCGTTGTTGAGCTGAGCGTTCGTGATGCCGGACGCCGAACGGTCCTTCCCGGCGGGATTGGGCAGAGCGAAGGTGACGAGCAACGCCGACATCTGTTCTTCTCCACTGGTTTCGATTGGTCCCCGCCCGATTTACTTCCCCTGCCCCGACTTGTTCTTCGTCGCGTCGGTCAGGTTGTAGGTCATGCCCGGCTTCGGAGAGGGAGGCATCGGCTCTCCCTTCGTCACCGTCACTTCCTTGCCCTTGCCGCCGCGAGGGCCAACTTGCTCATACTGGCCCGACTTCGGAGCCGTTTGACCGGGCCGGAGCCCTTTATCTTTCGCCATGATTCGCATCTCCTTCGGATTCCGAGGCCCGCCACCGAGCCCACTGTCCACAGTATACGCCATGTTCGCCGCCTTGCGAACACTTATTGTAAAAAAATTCTCGTGTCTCAGAGAAGTCGCACCTGACCCCGCATCGCGAGAAGACCCAGCTCCTTCAGCCGAATCTGGACGGATTCCGTCGAAACATCGAAGAGACCTCCTAGAGCCTTCGCAAGCTGATACGTCTCCGCAGCCCCTTCGAGAATGGATTCGGGGGCGAATTCAAGACGCTCCCGTTCGGTTCCGCAGAGCGTAATGAAGACCCCTTTCGGCATCAGCAGGGCCGCCATACCGTTGTTCGCCTGAACCTCTCTCCAATCCACAGGCCCGCGACGGCCTTCGTTCCGTTCAAGGTGTTGATACGTCCCGTGCCGACCGTCGTCCGAGGACTCGTCATCGAGAGCGAAAAGCGTCCCCTGACTCTTGTCCGATGGAAACAGACTCCGGTGAACGAGGACGTGTGTTGCCTCATGGGCCAGGGTCATCCGCCATTTACTCCGGAGCCACGCCGGAGCACCTTCGGTATCGACCGCCGCTATCGTCAGGTTCTTATTGATGAGTATCTTTGGCCGTTCTCCAGGCTCGAAACGGGCTTCCCCCAAGACGTTCTCAGGGAGCGGAGCATATTGGTCGAGGTCCGCGTCAATATGTCGTTCAACGAAAGACTCGATATTGACCGCCGGATTTTCGACCGTTGGATACATTTTCGCGTTCTGAAGCTCGACCTCCATCCAGTCGTCAATTTCGCCCTTCTTGAAGAAGAACTGCTTCTTGCCGGTTTTTGAGCACGTATAAGGCTTCATGCTTATCGTTGACCCTCTCGCTTCTTCGCGAGTTCTTCGGCTTTCTTCAGAAGCTTCGCCAAGTCGTCTTCCGCAAGGTTCGAGTCCGAGAGCTGGCGGAAGAGGACCCCAGCCGTGGGATGCTTCCGCATATAGCGGTCGGCATCCTCGCCGAACCGTCCTGCCCTCGCCATGAGGTCATCGAAGTCCAGCTCTAGCAGTTCCGCGATTCTCCGAAGAACGTCCTCCGCCGGAACGCGACGGTCATTTTCGATGTCGCTTAAGTATGAAGGAGTTATATCGAGCTTCTTCGCATACTCCCGAAGGCTACCCTTCGGAGTGCGAGCTTCCCGAATCACGTCGCCGAGCGTTTTTGAATCTCGTGTGTTTGCCATGTCCGCCGACTAGCTTACGAGCGGGAAGAGGTCCGGTCAAGAAATCGCCTTCAGCCCACAAAGTTCACCCACTTGCCGCGTTCAGCTTCCCCTCAACCTCTCCGAGCACGGCGAGAAGCTCATCGAACGAGTAGGACTCCCCGAAAATCATTGTCTCCCGCATCGTCCGGTAGTCGGCTTCGAGAGCAGCCAGCCGCTCATCGGGCGGGACCAAGCGGATGCTACCCGGAACGGCGGTATCGTAGTTCGCCCAGCCGGAGCGGAAGAAGAGCCGCTTGTGTTTCACGACCGCTTCGAGCAGGTCAGCCCGTGCGAGGGCTTTCGGCCCGATGCCGCTCTGATAGAGCTTCGCCACGTCGTAATAGTGACGGGACATCCTCTCCCCGGAAGGCTTGTCTTTCGGACGATGGCTCTCCGCATGGAGGAGCGTCACCTTCTCCCAGAAGGTTCGCTCCGCACTGAGCGTCCGGACCTGGCACGAAGGCTCTTCAAACGATGCCGGGAAGGCTTCCGCCGCATACGGCTGAATGACGTGCTCTTCCGCAGGCCAGTGGTCGGAGCGAGCACCAAGCTCAAGCCGAATGACGGGACGGATGTAGCTCTCTGGCAGAGCCCCGCCAGCACGAAGACCCGGCGGATAGTTGAAGTTCACCGTCTGAGCGTCGTGCTCATCAAGGGCGATGCTCCAAGGAGATTCGCCGGAGCCTTCCTCTCCGAGCACAGCGGCGAACCGCTCGCGAAGCTTCGGGAGAAGCTCCCCGGCAATCGCCTCTTCGCACCGCTTCACGAGGGCATCGATGAGGGCCTGTTGCTTCTTCCCGCTCCCGGCCTGATACGGGTCTTTCTCCCCGGTGAAGCCCAGGTCATCGCGGCTGAGCGATAGGTCAATGTCTTCCGAAAACCGTTCGATGACGCCGTAGACTTTCGAGAGCGAGGTTCCGCCCTTGAAGATGAGCTGAGCGGGAGCAGGCCCCAGGCCGAAGACGTGCTTCAGCGTCCAGCAGACCCAGAAGTCTTTCTCGACGATTTCAGCGGACACATCGCCCCGCTG
>ERZ724526.282-NODE-282-length-30180-cov-12.425593_pt1 | contig 30180 bp, 33 predicted proteins | sample MGYA00376059_ERZ724526 | MGnify/ENA primary metagenome ERZ724526 (study PRJEB28724, sample SAMN07190883) | activated sludge metagenome | isolation source: activated sludge of sewage treatment plant in Hong Hong | place: Hong Kong | collected 2016-03-17 ...
GAATTACGATCAGGCGGATTTCTTCGTCCGCGAGGTCGATCGCCGCATGCAGGAGCGACTCGACTATTTGAACATCCAGCCGGCGCGCATCGTCGATCTCGGCTGCAGCAGCGGCGGCAGTTTCGCCGGCTTGGCGGCGCGCTATCCGCAGGCGCAACTGATCGGCCTCGATATTTCTCTGGCCATGTTGCAGGCCGGCCAGGTGCCGCACGCCGGCTGGCAGCGCTGGCTCGGTCGCGGGCGGCAGAACGAAGCGCAGCGGCTGGCGGCCGATGCCGTGAAATTGCCGCTGAAATCGCAGTCGACCGCAATCGTCTGGTCCAACCTGCTGCTGCACTGGCTTGACGACCCGTTGCCGGCGCTGGCCGAAGCGCATCGCGTCCTCGAAGTCGGCGGGTTGATCATGTTCTCGACACTGGGGCCGGATTCGCTGAAGGAACTGCGGTCGGCGTTCGCCGACGGCTACGCGCACACCCAGCGCTTCATCGACATGCACGACTTCGGCGACATGCTGGTCGGCTGCGGCTTTGCCGATCCGGTGATGGACATGGAAGTGCTGACGCTGACCTACGACAGTCTCGACGAGATGCTTGGCGACCTGCGCGCCGCCGGGTCGGGCTGCGCGATGAAGGCGCGCCGGCATGGCTTGACCGGGCGCCAGTCTTGGGCGCGGGCGCGCGCCGCCTATGAGCGTCTGCGCCGCGACGGCAAGCTGCCGGCAACCTTCGAGGTCGTCTATGGCCATGCCTGGAAGGCGGCGCCGAAGCAGGCCGCCGATGGCCGCGCCATCATCCGCTTCGACTCGCCACGCAGGAAATAGCTTTATTCCGGCTTCTGCCTGAAGAACTTGAGCGGCTTGGCATTCTCGAACTGCGGCACGGGAATCGCCTTGCGCCGCCGTTCGCGCACCCGCCAGCCGAGCAGGAAGGCCAGCGCGACCGAATAGGCCAGCGGCCAGAGCAGCGCCGTCGCCTTGACCAGCCAGAAATAATGCACGCAGGCGAGAATGCCGATCAGGTAAACATTGCGATGCAGTTCCTGCCAGCGGCGCCCGCCCAGTTTGCGGATCGCCCACTGGTTCGAGGTCGCGGCGAGCGGAATCAGCAGCACGAAGGCGGCGAAGCCGACGGTGACGAAGGGGCGCTTGAAGATGTCCCGGGCAATGGCGTCGACGTCGAACGAGTGGTCGAAGCCGATGAAGGACAGGAAGTGCAGCGTTGCGTAGAAGAAGGTGAATAGCCCGAGCATGCGCCGCAGGCGAAGCAGCCAGTGCCACTGCGTCCACACGCGCAGCGGCGTGATGCACAGCGTCAGCAGCAGGAAATTGAAGGTCCAGGTGCCGGTCCAGCGCTGGACGAATTCGACTGGGTTGGGGCCGAAATCGCCGGTCCACGCAGCCCACAGCAGGCGCCCGAGCGGCAGCAGCGCCAGGAGGAAGAGGGCAAGCTTGAGTCGGGCGACCGGAGGCGGGGCGTCTTGCGTGGTCATCGTTCAGAAATTTCTGCGCAGATCCATGCCGGCGTAGAGTCCGGCGACCTGGTCGGCGTAGCCGTTGAAGGGCAGCGTCTTGCGCTTGAAGAATTGGCCCAGAGGGCGTTCGTGGCTCTGGCTCCAGCGTTTATGCGGCACGTCCGGGTTGACGTTGGAATAGAAGCCGTATTCGTCGGGCGCTGTTTTGGTCCATACGGTGGGTGGCTGTTTTTCGACGAAGCGCACCTTGACGATCGACTTGGCGCCCTTGAAGCCATATTTCCACGGAACGACGACGCGCAGCGGGGCGCCGTTCTGTTTGGGCATGTGCTCGCCGTACATGCCGAGACCGAGGAGGGCCAGCGGATGCATCGCCTCGTCGAGCCGGAGCGCCTCGACATAGGGCCAGTCGAGAACGGGGAGGCGGACGTAGGGCATCTGCTCGGGGTCGGCCAGCGACCAGAATTCGACGAATTTCGCATTGCCGGTAACGTCGCAGCGCCTGATCAGTTCATTGAGCGGAATGCCGACCCAGGGAATGACGGCGCTCCAGCCTTCGACGCAGCGCATCCGGTAGATGCGCTCCTCGAGCGGCGCCCATTTGAGGATGTCGTCGATGGCAAAGGTCTTTGGCGTCTTGACCTCGCCTTCGACGCTGACCGCCCACGGCCGCGTGCGCAGGCGGTGGGCGTTGCGGGCCGGGCTGTCCTTGTCGGGGCCGAACTCGTAGAAGTTGCCGTATTCGGTAACCGAGGCGTAGGAAGTCGGCTTCTCGTCATTCACGGAGAAGGGGCCGGGAACGACCGCTTCAAAGCGTGTTCGCTCGCCGGTTGCGGCGTGGCTCGCTCCGAGCAGTCCGCAACCGGCGGCGCCCGCGCCGAAAGCCATGGCGCGCAAGAAGTCGCGGCGCCCGCCATAGATATCGGGCGGGGTGATTGCGGAGGGGGGAATCTCCGGGCGGTACCTGATCAGCATGGTGCAACCTCACTCTGCGCGTCTGTCGAGTAGTCGTGTTGGACCCTCGAAAACTTACAGTGTCCCGCCGATTTCATCCATGGAGCGAGGAAAGAGCCTGCCCGCGCAAGCGCGGGCGGCCATCAGCCGGTGATGTAGTGTTCCAGTTGCGAAATGAGAAACTGCTGGTTGCTGATGGTTGCCTTGACCAGGTCGCCGATCGAGACGATCCCGATCACCTCGCCGTCCTCTGAGAGAACAGGCAGGTGGCGGAAATGCTTTTCGGTCATCAGCGCCATGCATTCGTCGACGGTTGCGCTCAGGGTGACATAGGCGACCTTGTCGCTCATGATTTCACTGACCAGCGTTTCCTTCGAGCTCTTGCCGTGGAGGATGAGCTTGCGCGCGTAATCGCGCTCGGTGAAGATGCCGACCAGATCTTCGCCATCGAGAACGAGAAGCGCGCCGACGTCGTGCATGGCCATCAGGCTCAGCGCTTGGAAGACGGAATCGCCTGGCGTCACGACGGCGAGCGGCCGATTTTTGGCGGCCAGCATTTGCTTGAGTGTTATCACGTTGGTTCTCCTCGGCGGGTTGATCGATCTTGTCAGCGCAGTCTATCCGCGAGCGGAGCGAATGCCAAGATCACGGAACTGACCAAAAAAGCAAAGGCAGCCTCGGCTGCCTTTCCGGGTCGCCGGCCTAGCGCAGGCCGGCGGCGTATTCGGCCACGGCTTTCATCTCGACGTCCGACATCTTGGCCGCGATGGTTCGCATCATCTTTTCGGGGTCGTTGTTGCGTTCGTCGCCGCGGAACGCCTTCAGTTGCGCCTCGGTGTATTCGGCATACTGGCCGGACAGGCGCGGGTACTGCGCGGGCAGGCCGGCCCCGGCCGGACCATGACAACCGGCACACGCCGGAATACCCTTCTTGAAGTCGCCCTGACGCCAGATCTTCTGGCCGAGAGCAATCTTCGATTCATCCCTGGCGACGGCGGGCTTCAGTTTCTGGCTGGAAAACCAGGCGGCGAGATTCCTCATGTCTTCGTCGGAGAGCGCCGCGACCATGCCGCCCATGATGGCGTTGTTGCGGGCGGCGGGCTTGCCGTCGACCGACTTGAAGTTGGTCATCTGCTTGTACAGGTATTCGGCGCCCTGACCGGCGAGGTTCGGGTTGGCCGCGGCCGGGCTGTTGCCGTCGGCGCCATGGCAGGCGACACAGACGGTCTCGGCGATGGCCTTGCCCTTGGCAGGGTCTGCCTTGGCTTTGGCTTCCTCAGCCGCGTGGGACATGAAAGTGGTGGCAAGAAGGATTGCCATTGCCGCGGTACGGATCATTTTCGAACTCCTAGTGCGCGTCTTGGGGCGCTTTGGCCGGAACGGAAGTTACAAACCTGCTATTCTATATCACTTCTCCGCCGCCTTGGCGGCCCCCGAGAGTTTTTTATGTCCTTGTTCCAGCAGGCGGTTTTTTTCACCACCGTCACCCATCTTCGCGACCTGCCGCGGGATGCCGTTCGCGAGGTCGCCTTTGCCGGCCGTTCCAATGCCGGCAAATCGTCGGCGATCAACACCCTGGCGGGACGGGTGCGGCTGGCCTACGTCAGCAAGACGCCGGGTCGCACGCAGCATCTAAATTATTTTACGCTCGCTGAGGGCAGGTATTTTGTCGATCTGCCCGGTTATGGCTACGCCAAGGCGCCGGAGGGGATCCGTTCGCAATGGGAGGGACTGGTCGGGCCCTACCTCGGCAAGCGCGAGCAACTGGTCGGACTGGTCGTCATCATGGATATCCGGCGCCCGTTGACCGATCTCGATCTGCGCCTGATCGACTGGTTCCGGCCGACCGACCGGCCGATCCACATTCTGCTCTCGAAGGCCGACAAGCTGAGCCGGCAGGAGCAGACGACGGTACTGCGCGCGGTGAAGGCCGAACTGGCGACCTGGGGCGATGCCGGTCTGTACTCGGTACAACTCTTCTCCAGCCTGAAACGAACGGGTGTCGAAGAGGCCGAAGCGCTGCTTGGCAAATGGCTGGGCATCGAAGGAAAGGCGCAGCAAAACAAAAGGCCTCCGGAAAAGGGGAATCCGGAGGCCGAAATGCCTTGACTTGGTCAAGACACCCGCTCAGGGAGGGGGAGCGAGAGACAGCGGTGCCGTCTAAGTCATCTGATGCTGATCAATGCGAAAAGTTCCGTTCCGAACGAGAATCCGCGATTCGAATGGCTTGAGGTTCTGACATGACTGTTACCGGGCGTTATCCCGAAACCCGCATGCGCCGGATGCGGCACGATGATTTTTCCCGTCGCCTGATGCGCGAGTCGATGCTCACGGTCGACGACCTCATTTACCCGGTTTTCGTTCTCGAAGGCGAGGGGCGCAGCGAGAAGGTTGCGTCGATGCCGGGCGTCGAGCGGCAGTCGCTCGATATCCTGCTGCAAACCGCCGAGCGCGCCGTCAATCTGGGCGTCCCGGCGCTGGCACTGTTTCCGGTGATCGATGCCTCGTTGAAGTCGCTGGGTGCGGAAGAGGCGTTCAACAGCCATGGCCTGGTCCCGCGTGCGGTCAAGGCGCTGAAGCGTGAATTCGCCGATCTCGGGGTGATCACCGACGTCGCGCTCGATCCGTACACCAGTCACGGTCAGGATGGCCTGATCGACGAGACCGGCTACGTGCTGAACGACGAGACGCTGGAAGTGCTGGCGAAGCAGGCGCTGTGTCATGCCGAAGCGGGCGCCGACATCGTGGCGCCTTCCGACATGATGGACGGCCGCATCGGCCGCATCCGCGCGGAACTCGACACGGCCGGGCAGATTCATACGCGGATTCTGGCCTATTCGGCCAAATACGCATCCAGTTTCTACGGTCCGTTCCGCGATGCAGTGGGCTCGGCCGGCAATCTCGGCAAGGGCAACAAGTTCACTTATCAGATGGATCCGGCGAATTCCGACGAAGCGCTCAAGGAAGTTGCGCTCGATCTCGAAGAGGGCGCCGACATGGTCATGGTCAAGCCGGGGATGCCGTATCTGGACATCGTCCGCCGCGTCAAGGATCGCTTCGGGGTGCCGACCTTCGCCTACCAGGTCAGCGGCGAGTACGCGATGCTGAAGGCGGCGGCGGAGAACGGCTGGCTCGACGAGGAGGCTTGCGTGCTCGAGAGCCTGCTGGCCTTCAAGCGGGCCGGGGCCGACGGCATCCTGACCTACTTCGCGCTCGATGCGGCGGCGTATCTGAAGCGCTGATTGGTGCCCTGGTCAGCGGGAAATGGCAGCCTGTGCCGCCCTTTCTCATTTCAGACGCCAACCGGCGCGCCGGACTGCGACAGGCAGGCGAAGTACAGCATTGGCCACTGCTGCGGCCACTGGGCGAGCGGCTCGCGGTTGAAGCCGCTGCGCGCGTACTGTTCCCAGCGGCCAACGACATAGCAGCGCAGCAGGTTGGCCAACGCACCGAAGTCGGCATCAGGCTTCAGGGATTCCTGTGTCGCGGCGATGCGCAGCGCCTGCTTCAGGGCGGCCTCGATCTTGTCGAGCAGGGCGTTGATGCGTCCCTGCAGGCGCTCATCCTCATTAACCAGGGCGTCGCCGATGAGAACGCGCGTCATGCCGCGATTCTTCTGGGCAAAGGTCAGCAGCAGTCCAAGGATCGATTCGACCTGCTTCAGGCCCTGCGCTTCTTCCGACGTGATCTGGTTGATCACCCCGAATAGGCTCTGTTCGATGAATTCGATCAGACCCTCGAACATCTGTGCCTTGCTCGCGAAATGCCGGTAGAGGGCGGCTTCCGAGCACTCCAGCCGGGCAGCCAGGGCAGCGGTGGTGATCTTCTCCCCCTTCGGGGTTTCCAGCATCTGGGCCAGGGTTTGCAGGATCTGCAGGCGGCGTTCGCCGGGCTTGATGGCCATGGTTCTCCTTCCGTCCGTTCCGGTGGTTGAATTCTGGCCGGGAATTATAGTCGACCGCAACGACCTGGGAGTTCGAGGACCGAGGTGATTTTCGCATCGACGCTGGGTGAGCGGCGTGAGCCAGCGCTCACCCACACGGTCTTCATGCCGAGTTTCTTGGCCGCGACGAGGTTGGCCAGGCTGTCCTCGACCATGATGCAGCGGCGCGGGTCGAGGCGTTCCGCCCGAAGCAGGGCGCGGAAGCCGGAAAGCATCGGTTTTGGCCGATAGCCGACGCTCTCGACCGAATAGACCGCATCGAAGCAACAACCGAGTCCGGTGATGGCGAGGATAGCCGCGGTATAGTGACGCGGCGCGTTGGAAAAGATGATCTTGCGCCCCGACAGGCGGCGCAGGGCGTGGATGACCGGGCGCTCGAAGACGACCATGCGCTTGAGGTCGGGAAACTCGTGGGTGGCGCGGAGGAAATGGTCGGGATCCGTGCCGTGGTGACGGATCAGGCCGAGCAGCGTCGCTCCGTAGCGTATCCAGTAATCCTGGCGAATGGCGGTCGCCTGGTGCTGGTCGACACCGAGATGGCGCGCGATGTACTCGGTCATCGCGCGGTTGATGTGGGGAAAGATGTGCGGTGTCGCCTGATGCAGCGTGTTGTCGAGGTCGAACAGCCAAGTCTTCCGCGGACAGCGCATCAGTGCGACTTGATCATGGTGCCGACGCCGTGGTCGGTCAGGATTTCCAGCAGCAGCGCGTGTTCGACGCGGCCGTCGATGATGTGCACACCCTTGACCCCGTTGCGCGCCGCATCGAGCGCCGAGCCGATCTTCGGCAGCATGCCGCCGGAGAGGGTGCCGTCCTCGACCATTTCGTCGATCTGCTTGGGGGTGATGCCGCTGACCAGGTTGCCCGCCTTGTCGAGGACTCCCGGGGTGTTGGTCAGCAGCACCAGTTTCTCGGCCTTGAGTACTTCGGCGATCTTGCCGGCGACTACGTCGGCGTTGATGTTGTAGGTTTCGCCAGCCTTGCCGACGCCGATCGGCGCGATGACCGGGATGAAGGCGCCGGTGTCGAGCAGGGCGATCAATGATGGGTCGATCTGCGAAATGTCGCCGACGTGGCCGATGTCGATCAGGTCGCCCGGAATGTCCCGGTTTTCCAGCATCAGTTTCCTGGCACGGATGAAATTGCCGTCCTTGCCGGTCAGGCCGACCGCCTTGCCGCCGTGCTGGTTGATCAGGTTGACGATTTCCTTGTTCACCTGCCCGCCGAGCACCATTTCCACAAGATCCATGGTTTCGGCATCGGTGACGCGCATGCCCTGGATGAATTCGCCCTTTTTGCCGACGCGGGCGAGCAGGCTTTCGATCTGCGGACCGCCGCCATGGACGACGACGATGTTGAAGCCGACCAGCTTGAGGAGGACGACATCGCGCGCGAAGCATTGCTTCAGGTGCTCGTCGGTCATCGCGTTGCCGCCGTACTTGACGACGATGGTCTTGCCGTGGAAGCGCTTGATGTAGGGGAGCGCCTCGGCGAGAACGGCAGCCTTGATGCCGGGGGCGAGATTGTCAAGACTCATTGTGGACTCCGTATGGACTGGCGCGGATTTTACAAAGAAAAAGGCCGGAACGGGGTCCGGCCTCTGCCTCGTGCCAGTGGTCGAATTACTCGACGGTCAGACGTTTGTTCGGGCTTGCCGCGCGTTTCGGCAGCGTCAGTTCGAGGACGCCGTCATTGAACTTGGCGGCTGCCTTGGCATCGTCGATCTCCTGGCCGAGCTGGAACGAGCGTGTCACCTTGCCGAAGTAGCGCTCGGAGCGCAGGACGCGCTCGCCTTCCTTGACTTCCTTTTCCTGCTTGACCTCGGCGCTGATCGACACCTGATTGCCGTCGACGACGACATGGATATCTTCCTTCTTGACGCCAGGCAGTTCGGCATGGACCAAATAATCGTCACCCTGCTCCTTGACGTCCATCTTGATCGATGGCGGTTGTTGCGTGTTTGTGTTCAAGTCGACCGGGCGCACGAAAAAGCCGCGGAACAGATCCTCGAGCGGATCGAGGCGAGTGATGTTTGCCATGATGTATCTCCTTGTTGAATCAAGTTGCCCTGTTTTCAATATAGGGGGTTTTTCAGGCGTTTCAAGTCGTGCGGGCAATCCTGTCCGGCAGCATCAGAATGGCGTCGCGGTTGCTCCACGAAAAGCAACATCCGGCGGCTTGCCGCCATGGCATCCAGGCCCAGTTGCGATGTTCGCCGGGAGTTATCGAAATGGGCTGCGCTTCGGGAAGCAACATTCCGAAGACGTGTTCGGCGTTGCGGGTGATGCCGGGGGCGTAACGCTGGCGCCACTCGGGGAATATTTCGAAGGTGTTGGTGATGTGCCAGTCCTGCAGCCGGTAGCGCGTGCCGTCGAGGCCGGTCTCCTCGCCCACCTCGCGCCGGGCCGTGTCGGCAAGCCCTTCGTCTCCCTCGCGGCTGCCGGTGACCGACTGCCAGAAGCCCGGGTGCGCGCTACGTTCAAGCAGCAGGACATCAAGCGCCGGGGTGTAGATGACGACCAGAACCGAGACGGGCTGTTTGAAGCTGGTCATTTCTCGGGCAATGAGTTAATGCCCGGCGCGTGCGTGTCAAGCAGGATCCACAAGGGTGTGCCGGCCGCCCGGCGCTCGCCAGTTGCCGCCTGAAGGACTTCCAGCAGGGTCGCGAAAGCCTTGGGGTCGCCCTGGCGCAGGGTTGCGGCGCCATCGACAAACAGCACATGGCCTTTGCCGGGGAGGCATTCGGGATCGGTAAGGCAATCGATCAGCGCATCAAAATTTGCGCCGTACCAGTCCGGGAAGTTCAGGGCTTCACCCAGTCGCCTGAGCGCTTCACCGGCGCTGGCTGCCCGCGATAGTTCCACGGGGATCGAGCGGAGCTGGAGCTTCGCGGCGGATGCGTCGATGGCTTTGCGGCGGCTGGCCGGCAAGTAGTAGACAGCGGCCTTGTCGGCCTTGTCGAGGAATTTCTCGCTCATCGCCTATTCCCGAATGCGCCTGAAGCTGCGGTAGTGATCGTCGGTATAGTAATACTCCTGTTCACGGCCGGCGATGATTCGCCGTGCTCCCCGGCCGTGGCTGCCCGGAGTCTTGACGGTATATTCGCGGTAGTAGCCGCGCTGGCGTAGCGGCAGGCGTTTTTCGTAGTTTCCGAAGACGACGCCGTCACGTGCGTAGGGAAACGGCCCGCCATCCTTGATCAGGGACAGTGTCTGGCGCGCCTCGCGCGGCAAATCGGCCAGCACTACCCAGTCGACCGCGACATTCTCGCGGGCCAGCCCCAGCACGCCGCCAATCGCCAGCCAGGCGACGATCAACAGGCGCAGCCACGGTCTCATGGCGGGTCAGCCCTGGCTGACTTCGACCTGGGTTTCGACTTTCTGGCGCAGGCGGATGTGCAGTTCGCGCAACTGCTTTTCGTCAACCACACTCGGCGCATCGGTCAGCAGGCACTGGGCGCGCTGGGTCTTGGGGAACGCAATGACATCGCGGATCGATTCGGCGCCGGTCATCATGGTGACGATCCTGTCGAGGCCGAAGGCCAGGCCGCCGTGCGGAGGGGCGCCGTACTTGAGGGCGTCAAGGAGGAAGCCGAACTTGGCCTGCTGTTCCTCGGGGCCGATGTTCAGAGCGTCGAAAACTGCTTCCTGCACTTCGGCGCGATGGATACGGACCGAGCCGCCGCCGATTTCCGAGCCGTTGAGCGCCAGGTCGTAGGCCTTGGCCAGGCACTTGCCCGGGTCACTCTTGAGCAGCGACACGTGCTCGTCCTTGGGGCTGGTGAATGGGTGGTGGGAGGCCGTCCACCGCTTGTCCTCCGCGTCGTAGTCGAACATCGGGAAGTCGACCACCCATAGCGGCTCCCAAGGTCTGTCGTTGAGGAAACCCTTTTCGTGGCCGATTTTGACGCGCAGGGCGCCCAGCGCATCGTTGACTACCTTGGCCTTGTCGGCGCCGAAGAAGATCAGGTCGCCGGATTGGGCACCGGTGCGGTCGACGATGGTTTTGAGGGCATTTTCGTGGAGATTCTTGACGATCGGGCTTTGCAGGCCGGCTTCGTTGAGTTGCGTGACATCATTGATCTTGATGTAGGCTAGGCCTCTGGCACCGTAGATGGCGACGAACTTCGTGTACTCGTCGATCTCGCCACGCGTCAGGCTGGCGCCACCCGGCACACGCATTGCGGCGACGCGACCGTTCTCGCTGTTGGCGGTGCCGGAAAAAACCTTGAAGGCGACATCCCTGACGGCATCGGTGACTTCGGTGAGTTCAAGGGTGATGCGCAGGTCCGGCTTGTCGGAACCGAAACGGTTGATCGCCTCGGCGCAGGTCATCCGGGGAAACGGGTCCGGCAGGTCAACGTTGATCGCATCCTTGAACACGTAGCGGATCAGGTTCTCGATAAGGCCGGTGATCTCGTCCTCGCTCATGAACGAGGTCTCGATATCGACCTGGGTGAATTCCGGCTGACGGTCGGCGCGCAGATCCTCGTCGCGGAAGCATTTGACGATCTGGTAATAGCGGTCGAAGCCGGCGACCATCAGCAACTGCTTGAACAGTTGCGGCGACTGCGGCAGGGCGAAGAACTGGCCCGGGTGGACGCGCGACGGCACGAGATAGTCGCGGGCGCCTTCCGGGGTGGACTTGGTCAGCATCGGCGTTTCGATGTCGATGAAGCCGTTGTCGTCGAGGAAGCGCCGGAAGGCGCGCGCCGTCTTGTAGCGCAGGAGCAGGTTGTTCTGCATCTGCGGACGGCGCAGGTCGATCACGCGATGGGTCAGACGGACGTTCTCGGAAAGGTTGTCGTCATCGAGCTGGAACGGCGGCGTCACGGACGGGTTCAGTACCTCGATCGCGTGGCAGAGAACCTCGATCTCGCCCGACGCGAGGTTGGCGTTGGTCGTGCCAGCCGGACGCGGCCTGACCTTGCCGGTCACCCGCAGACAGAACTCGTTGCGGACCGACTCGGCGATGGCGAACGAGTCGGCGCGGTCGGGATCGCAGACAATCTGTGCGAGGCCCTGGCGGTCGCGCAGGTCGATGAAGATGACACCGCCATGGTCACGACGACGCTGCGCCCAGCCGCAGAGGGTGACAATCTGCCCGTCGAGGGCGGCGCTTAGCTGTCCGCAGTAATGGGTACGCATGAAACCTTCCGCTTGAATCAGGTTTTTGTGATGACAGGGGTGTGCAGCGGCGGCGCCACGACGCCCATCGAGATGATGTATTTGAGCGCTTCGTCCACCGTCATTTCCAGTTCGATGACCTCCCGGCTGCGCATCATGAGGAAGAAGCCGGAAGTCGGGTTCGGGGTGGTCGGCACGTAGACGCTCAAATACTCGCCCTGCAGATGATTGACGACATCGCCGCCAGGCTTGCCGGTAAGGAAGGCAATCGTCCAGCAGCCTTCGCGCGGATACTGGACGAGCAAGGCCTTGCGGAACGCATTGCCATTGGACGAAAAAAGCGTGTCGGAAACCTGCTTGACACTGTGATAGACCGAATTGACGAAGGGTATGCGTGCAAGAAGCATCTCCCACCAGACGACCAGCTTCTGGCCGATGAAGTTGGTGGCCAGCAGGCCCGTCAGCAGGATCATCGCGAGGGTCAGAACCGATCCCGCACCCGGAATCGGAAAGCCGAAGAGTGTTTGCGGGTGTACCGCCTGGGGAAGCAGGCGCAGCGACTGGTCGAGCGTGCTGACGATGAAAGACAGTACCCAGCCGGTGATAACCAGCGGCACCCAGATCAGGAGTCCGGTAAGGAAGTAGCGTTTGATCAACTGGCTGCGCACGGAGTGCACGCTCCGGTTCCGCCCTGGCAGGGTGGGGCACTTTCGGGCTTGGCCGCGGGTTTGCCACCGCCCTTGAAATCTGTGGCATACCAGCCGCTGCCCTTGAGGTGGAATCCGGCAGCCGAAAGCAACTTGCTGTAGCTTTCCTTGCCGCATTCCGGGCAGGTTGTGAGTTGCGGCTCGCTCATCTTCTGCAGATGCTCTTTCTGGAAGCCGCAGGAGTCACAGCGATATTCGTAGATCGGCATGGGGATCCTCCAAAACCTTGGATTATAAACGAGAAGACATCCGGACCTAGTTGGTGATACGGCCTGGAATTTTCAAGTCATCAGCCCGAGATAGCCGCGGGTCAGCTGCGGCCCCCAGAACAGGGCAATGATGCCGGCAGCGGCGAGATAGGGGCCAAAGGGAATGGGCGTGTTGCGCCCGTGGCGACTGAAGACGATCAGGCTGATGCCGACCACGGCGCCGACGATCGACGACAGCAGGATGATGACCGGCAGCATCTGCCAGCCCAGCCAGGCTCCGAGCGCGGCAAGGAGCTTGAAGTCGCCATAGCCCATGCCCTCCTTGCCGGTCGCCAGCTTGAACAGCCAGAATACCGACCACAGGGTCAGATAGCCGACCATGGCGCCAATGACGGCTGAGGAAATGTCGACATAGGTGCCGGCGAGATTGAGCGCCAGGCCGATCCAGAGCAGCGGCAGGGTGATCGAATCCGGAAGCAGTTGGGTGTCGTAATCGATCGCGGTCAGGGCGATCAGCGCCCAGAGCATGATCAGTGCCCCAAGCGCTTGGGGAACTGGTCCGAAGTGCCAGGCGGCGTAGGCCGAAAGCAGCCCCGTTGTCGCTTCGACGATCGGGTAGCGAGCCGAGATCGGCGCCGCGCACTTCGAGCATTTCCCGCGCAGCAGCAGGTAGCTGACGATCGGGATATTCTCGATCGCGGTAATCTGGTGGCCACAGGATGGGCAGCGGGAGCGCGGGCGCGCCAGCGACAAGGCTTCTGCGGTCGACGGCGTTTCACCGCGCAAATCCGCGCACTGTGCATGCCACTCCCGCTCCATCATTTTCGGCAGGCGGTGAATCACGACGTTGACAAAACTGCCGACACACAGACCGAGCAGCCCGGCTACGGCAGCCAGGCCACCCAGCGATTCGAAAGGCATCAGATGACGGCGCCCAGTTTGAAGATCGGCAGGTACATCGCGACGACCATGCCGCCGATCAACGTCCCGAGAACCACCATGATGATTGGCTCCATCAGGCTGGACATTGCCTCGACGGCATCATCGACTTCCTGTTCGAAAAAATCGGCGACCTTCGCGAGCATCGAATCGAGGGCGCCTGATTCCTCGCCGATCGCCACCATCTGCGTCACCATGTTGGGGAACAGATTGACGTTCGTCATCGCATTCGTGAGGCTGGTGCCGGTCGAAACCTCGCCTTGAATCTGCTTGGTGGCGGCTTTGTAGACGTAGTTCCCGGCGGCACCGCCAACCGAATCCAGCGATTCGACCAGCGGCACGCCGGCAGCGAACATCGTGGACAGCGTGCGCGACCAGCGTGCGATCACTGCCTTGCGGATGATGTCGCCGAAAATGGGCAAGCGAAGAAGCAAACGGTCCATCGCCATCTGCACTTTTTCCGAGCGCTTCCAAGCCTCGAAGAAGAAATAGAGACCACCGAAAATGATGCCGAAGATTGCCCACCAGTAGGCGACAAAGAAGTCCGAGATGGCGATTACCAGCAGGGTCGGCGCGGGCAAGTCGGCGCCGAAGCTCTTGAACACGTCCTTGAAGGCCGGGATGACGAAAATCATGATCACGGCGGTGATGATGAAGGCGACGACGATGACGGCGATCGGGTAGAACAGGGCGGACTTGATCTTGCTCTTGATGGCGAGAATCTTTTCCTTGTAGGTCGCCAGTCTTTCGAGAAGGGTATCCAGGATTCCGGCCTGTTCGCCGGCGGCAACGAGGTTGCAGTACAGGGCATCGAAATACCGCGGATACTTGCGAAAAGCTTGCGACAGCGAACTGCCGGTTTCGACGTCGGCCTTGATGTCGAGCAGAAGTTTGGCAACCGCACCGTTGGCATGGCCGCGACCGACAATGTCGAAAGCCTGGAGCAAGGGCACCCCCGATTTCATCATCGTGGCTAGTTGGCGCGTAAAGAGGGTGATTTCCTTTTCAGTGACTTTCCCGCCAACCTTGAAGCGCGCCTTTTTGACCCGCGCGTTCATTACCCCCTGACGGCGCAGGCTGGTCTGAACCACTGCCTCGCTCGCTGCGCGCATCTCGCCACGAACCGGCTTGCCATCCCGGTTCTTTCCTTCCCAGACGAAAGTGTATTCCCTAATTGTGAGGGTTCTAGCCCTTGTGGCGGTAGCCATCCGTTATCCTTCCCCGTTATACATTCGTTGTGCTCAGTACCTCGTCAAGCGAGGTTAGGCCCTGCTTTACCTTGAGCAGGCCGGATTCGCGCAGGTTCTTTACCCCCTCGCGTGCCGCCTGTTCCGCCAGATCCATTTCACCTGCCCCACTCATGATCAGTCGCTGGATCGCCTCGGAAACGGGCATGACCTGATAGATGCCGACGCGCCCTTTGTAACCGGTACCCTTGCAGCGCTCGCAACCGCCGGGGCCGAAGAGAGTCCATGAACCGTCGAGGTCTGCTTCGGTGAAACCTGCCTCGAGGAGGGTCTTGCTCGGTACGTCGATCGGCTTCTTGCAGTTGCACAGGCGGCGCGCCAAGCGCTGCGCGGTGATGAGCAGGACGCTCGAGGCGATGTTGAAGGTTGGCACGCCCATGTTCATCAGACGGGTCAGGGTGGCCGGGGCATCGTTAGTGTGCAGCGTCGACATGACCATGTGACCGGTCTGGGCGGCCTTGACGGCGATTTCCGCTGTTTCCAGGTCGCGAATCTCGCCGACCATGATGATGTCCGGGTCTTGGCGCAGAAAGGCACGCAGGGCAACCGCAAAGGTCAGTCCGGCCTTGTCGTCCACATTCACCTGGTTGATGCCGGCCAGATTGATTTCGGCGGGATCCTCTGCAGTCGAGATATTGACGCCGTCCTTGTTCAGGATGTTGAGGCAGGTGTACAGGGACACCGTCTTGCCGGAACCGGTCGGCCCGGTAACCAGCACCATGCCATAGGGGCGGCCGATGGCATCAAGCAGTATCGCCTTTTGTTCCGGTTCATAACCAAGAGCCTCGATTCCGAGCGTCGCTGAGGTCGGGTCCAGAATACGCAACACGATCTTCTCACCCTGCAGGGTTGGCAAGGTACTCACCCGGAAGTCGATGGCACGGTTCTTCGAAAGAACCAGTTTCATCCGGCCATCTTGAGGGACCCGTTTTTCAGCAATGTTCAGACGTGAAATAACCTTGATCCGCGATGCAATCTTGTCCTTGATCGCCAGCGGCGGTGTCGCAACTTCACGCAGAACGCCGTCCACGCGGATGCGAATGCGATAGTACTTCTCGTAAGGCTCAAAATGGATGTCCGAGGCGCCATCGTTGATCGCGTCAAGCAACATTTTCTGAATGAACCGGACCACTGGCGCATCGTCGATTTCCTGCGATGTCGTATCGTCCACCTTGCCGGCCGATTCGTCGTCGAGGAAATCAAGGTTGATGTCGTCAGTCGAGAGGCTCCTCAGCGCGTCTTCCGCGGATTCGGCATACTTGGCGACCAAGGGAACCAGCTTCGGGTGTTCGACGACCACGGGGTCGACGCCCAAGCCGGTTTGAAAACGGATTTCGTCCAGCGCCCGCAGATTGGTCGGGTCGGCGATGGCCACGGAGAGCCGATTTCCCCGCTTGTTGAGCGGGATGACCCGATGAGCGGCAATCAACTTGCGGTCGATGGCATTTGTCGGAATGTGCGCTTCATCGAAAACAGACAGATCGAGCAGCGGATAGCCAAAGGTGTCAGCTACGAAACGGGCAAGATCGAGCGACGAAATTTTCTGACTGGCAATGATCTGTTCGATCAGCGAGTGTTTTTCGTGATGAGCCTGGCTGATCAACTGTTCGGCTTCCGGTTCCTTGAGCCGTCCTGCCTGTACCAAGGCGCGGGCGAGACCGCTGAGGGGGTTTGCTTGGGGTATGGCGGACATTGGGTTGCGCGTCAGATGCCGTTTAGATTGAGCGATGATGCTACGGAGCCCCCCTTTTGTAAAGACTGGACAAGGCAGCTTCAGCGACGGGTGGGCCTGAATATACGCACGATGACGACGTTGCGATCCTCTGTCTTGAGGATTTCGATGGTTACCCCGGCCAAACGGATACTAACACCGGCATCCGGAATATCCTGAAAGTGTTCAAGAATGAGTCCATTGAGTGTTTTCGGCCCGTCCAGAGGAAAATGCAGGTCAAGGATGCGGTTGATTTCGCGCAGTTGTCGAGAGCCCTCGACGATCGCGCTTCCATGGTCATCCCAGGCAAGTGCCTGACCGAGTCCGGGCAGGGAGGTGGTGAATTCGCCGACAAATTCTTCGATGATGTCCTCAAGTGTCAGCAGACCAAGTATCTCACCGTATTCATCGACAACGAATCCGATGCGCTGCCGGTTCTCCTGGAAGAAGGCGAGTTGCGAGAATACCCCGGTCCCGGCGGGGATATAGTAGGCTGGCTGCATCTGTTCGAGCATCGCCGCCCTGTCGAATTCGCCGCCGCCAATCCTGCCGAGAAGCCGGCGCAGCGACAGGATCCCCAGCGGCTGGTCAAGCGATCCGTGGCAGACCGGAAGCCGGCTGTGGTGACTGGTCGCCAACTGGGTGTGGACCTCGTCCCAGGGCAGGTCTACGTCGAGAATCTCGATCTTGCCGCGCGGAGTCATTACGTCCTCGACCGTGATGTCGTTGAGATCGAAGAGGCTCGAGAGTATGCTCCGATGCTTGTGGGGCATCAGGTGCGAAGATTCAAGCACAAGGCTACGCAGTTCCTCCGGTGAGAGGCGAACGGTCTCGGCCGATGGTTCGGGCGAGAGGTGCAGCAGGCGCAGCAGTCCGCTGGCGAAGAGGTTGATGAACCAGACGAGCGGATAGAATAGGCGCAGAAGCGGTGCGAGTACATGGGCGAGAACGAGGGCGATGCGATCGGCGTAGGTCGCCCCGACGATTTTCGGGGTGATCTCCGAGAACACCAGGATGGCAAAGGTGACGATCAGGGTTCCCGCCGCCAGTGCCCACTTTTCCTCGCCGAACAGTTCGATGGCGATGACGCTGACCAGGGTCGCCGCCGCGGCATTGACCAGGTTGTTGCCGAGCAGGATGACACCCAGCATCTTGTCGGTCTGGGCGAGAAGGGCGAGAGCCTTTCCAGCTGCGTGATTTCCGGACTGGGCGAGGTGGCGCAGCCGGAAACGGTTGCAGGCCATCATGGCGGTCTCGCTGATCGAAAAAAACGCCGACAGGGCGAGGAGAACGGCAAGAATGATCAGCTGCGCCGACAATGGAACCCCAGCCACGGTTTACCCGCGACCGAGTATGACCTCGGCGACAAAGCGGCTGCCGACATAGGCCAGGATCAGCAGGGAGAATCCGGCAAGCGTCCAGCGCAGGGCACGCTTGCCGCGCCAGCCCCAGGCGTGGCGCCCAACCAGCAGGGTTGCGAAAATGCCCCAGGACGCGAAGGCGAACAAGGTCTTGTGATCGAAGGACAAGGGCTTGCCGAAAAGGGCTTCCGAGAAGAGCACGCCGCTGCCGACCGTCAATGTCAGCAAGACGAAGCCCAGAAGGAGCATGCGGAAGAGCAGCGATTCCATCGCCAAGAGAGGTGGCAGGCTGGCAAGGCTGCGCTTCATCAGGCGCTTGTGCAGGGCGTTTTCAGTAAAACCCATGAAAATCGCGTGCAGCGCGGAAAGAGTGAGCAGGCTGTAGGCAAGCATGGCCGCCAGAAAATGCAACTTAAAGCCAGTGGCGCCGGCGTTGGCGATCAGATGCACCTGGGGAAAGATCACCGGTAACACGGCGCAGAGCGCGGCCAGCGGCAGGACCATCGGTTGCATGCCCTCCATGCGCGCCATGAAGCTTTCCAGCCAGTAGATCAGGACGGCAAGCCACATCATCAGCGACAGGGCGAAGCTGAACGAGAAGCGCATGCCCCCTTCGCCAAACAGGGCGCCGTAGAGGCCGACGGCGTGGATCAGCAGGGCTGCGGCAATGGCCAGCCGCTCCCACGGCCGCATGGGACAGGCGATGCTTTGTCCCTCGTGTTCGCGCCATCTCGTGTTCCAGAAATGGATGCCGAGCGCGCCATAGAGAAGGGCGGCGAGGATGTGGGGCAGAAGCTGAATTACAATGTTGGACATTCGCAAATTCTACTAGAAGCCTATCCGCCATGCTCGATAACCTGACCAACCGCCTTGCCCGCGTCATGAAGACGCTCAAGGGCGAAGCGCGCCTGACTGAATCCAATATCAGCGACGCCTTGCGTGAAGTGCGCATGGCGCTGCTCGAGGCCGACGTCGCGTTGCCGGTGATCAAGGACTTCATCGCTGCGGTCAGGGACAAGGCGGTCGGCGAGGAGGTCATCAGCTCGCTGAGCCCCGGCCAGGCACTGGTTGGTGTCGTTCATCGCGAACTGACCCGGGTCATGGGTGATGCGCATGAAGGGATCAGCTTCAATACCCGGCCGCCAGCTATCGTGCTGATGGCTGGCCTGCAAGGCGCGGGCAAGACGACCACCGTTGGCAAGCTCGGCAAGTTCCTCAAGGAAAACCACAAGAAGAAGGTGCTGGCAGTGTCCTGCGACGTCTATCGTCCGGCAGCCATCGAGCAGTTGAAGTTGGTCGCCGGCCAGGCTGGGGTCGATTTCTTCCCGTCGACCATCGGCGAGAAGCCGGAGTCGATCGCGCTGGCGGCGGTTGACTGGGCCAGGCGTCACTATCACGATGTGCTGCTTGTCGATACCGCCGGACGCCTTGCGGTCGACGAGGAAATGATGTCCGAAATCAAGCGCCTGCATGCGGCACTCAATCCCATCGAGACGCTGTTCGTCGTCGATGCCATGCTCGGTCAGGATGCGGTCAACACGGCCAAAGCCTTCAGTGAGGCTTTGCCGCTGACCGGCATCGTGCTGACCAAGCTGGACGGTGATGCACGCGGCGGCGCAGCGCTGTCAGTACGTCACATCACGGGCAAGCCGATCAAGTTTGCCGGGGTTGGCGAAAAACTGACGGGGCTGGAGGCCTTCCATCCCGAACGGATGGCGTCTCGCATCCTCGGCATGGGCGATGTGCTGTCGCTGATCGAAGAGGCCAAGAAGGGGCTGGACGAGGAAAAGGCCATTGCCTTTGCCAGGAAAGTGAAATCCGGCAAGGGCTTCGACCTCAACGACTTCAAGGAACAGATTGCCCAGATGCGCAGCATGGGCGGACTGTCGGCGCTGATGGACAAGATGCCGGCACAGATCGCTCAGGCAGCCGGGGCTCTGCCGGCCGGTGCCGAGAACAAGATGGTCGGACGGGTCGAGGGCATCATCAATTCGATGACGCCCGCCGAGCGTGCCAGGCCGGAAATCCTCAAGGCCAGTCGCAAGCGGCGTATTGCGCTGGGTGCCGGGGTTCAGGTGCAGGAAGTGAACCGGCTGCTCAATCAGTTCGAGCAATCGCAGAAGATGATGAAGATGGTTTCCCGGGGTGGCATGGGCAAACTCATGCGCGGCATGAAGGGCATGTTCCCCGGCATGGGGCGCTGATCAGCGGCCGGCCTGGGCCAGTCTTGGTGGCTTCTGGTAACTCCACTGGTTCTGCCAAGCGGCGCGCACCGTGTTCGGGTATTCCGGCTTCCCGAGGCTGCCGTTGTAGCGCCCGAGGGCGCGGAAAAGGTCACCCTTTTCGATGTCCAGATAGTGACGCAGGATGGTGCAGCCGTAGCGGAGGTTGGTACGCAGGTCGAACAGGCTGTCGTCCGGCCGGCCAATCAGCTTGACCCAGAACGGCATGACCTGCATGTAACCGCGGGCGCCGGCCGACGAAACGGCATACTTCCGGAAGCCGGACTCGACCTGCATCAGGCCGAGTACCAGTTGCGGGTCGAGCCCGGCGCGCGTGGCTTCATAGTGGATGCTGCGCAACAGGTCAAGACGATACTCCCGGTTGGGGATTCGCTTTTCCAGCCGTGGCGACATCTCGGCCAGCCATTCGACCGCATCCAACGGATTGCTGAACGAGGTGGAGGGTGGTCGGGTGTCGGAAACAGCCTTGTGCAGCGCTGCCTGAACGCTAGCCGAGAGCGGCTCGTAGATCTGCGCACCGGCAAATGCGCCGGAAGCATTCAGAAACAGCAGGATGGCGATCAGTCGGCGCACAGCTTCCCCAAAATCAGGTCAATGATGCCGCCTTGGTCAACGAGTGTTGGCTCGGCATCGCGACGGCCCTTGTATTCTAGCTTGCCTTCGCTCAAACCTCGCTCTCCGATCACGATCCGGTGCGGGATGCCGATCAGTTCCATGTCGGCAAACATCACGCCGGGGCGCTCGCTGCGGTCATCAAGCAGAGCATCGACGCCGAGCTTTCTGAGTTCGCCATAGAGCCTGTCGGCGGCAAGCTTGACGGCTTCACTCTTGTGGTAACCCATGGGCACGATGCACACTGCGAAGGGGGCGAGGGCTACCGGCAGGATGATTCCCCTAGCGTCATTGCCCTGCTCGATGGCGGCGCCGACGATACGCGAAACGCCGATGCCGTAACAGCCCATCTCCATGACCTGGCTCCTGCCATTCTCGTCGAGGTAGGTACAGTCGAGCGCGGCAGCGTATTTCTGGCGCAACTGGAAAATGTGGCCGACTTCGATGCCACGGCGGATTTCCAGTCTGCCCTTGCCATCCGGCGAGGGGTCGCCAGGAAGCACGTTGCGGATATCGGCAACCTGCGGTTCCGGCAGGTCACGACCGAAATTGACGCCGCTCAGATGGAATCCGGCTTCATTGGCGCCGCAGACGAAGTCGCTCATCGCCGTGACCGCACGGTCGGCGAAAACTGCCACTTTTTGGCGGTCGACCGCAACAGGCCCAATATACCCGGGCTTGCAGCCAAGGCTTTCCTCGACCTCGCCTTCCGTCGCAAAGCGGAAGGGCGCCATTCCGGCAATCTTGCCGGCCTTGACTTCGTTGAGTTCGTGGTCGCCGCGCAGCAGGAGCAGGGAAAACTTCTTGCCTCCATCCTCCAACTCGCTGACCACGGCGATCGCCTTGACGACTCTGGCGAGAGCGATCCCCAGAAATTCGGCAACGTCGGCGCAGGCCGTCCTGCCCGGGGTGGCGACCCTGGTCAGAGCCGCCGCGGGTGCCGGGCGCGGGGTGGCAGGGGCCAGCGCCTCGGCCAGTTCGACGTTGGCCGCGTAAGCGGAGTCCGGGCAGTAAGCGATATCGTCTTCGCCGGATTCGGCCAGGACGTGGAACTCATGCGAGCCGGTTCCGCCGATCGAACCGGTGTCGGCCGCAACCGCGCGGAACTTCAGGCCCAGCCGGGTGAAGATGCGGCTGTAGGTTTCGTGCATGTTCCGGTATTCGCGCTGCAGGTCCGCCAGTGAAGCATGGAAAGAATAACCATCTTTCATCAGGAACTCGCGGCCGCGCATGACGCCGAAGCGCGGGCGGATCTCGTCGCGGAACTTGGTCTGAATCTGGTAAAGATGGATCGGCAACTGGCGGTAGCTCTTGACATCGCGCCGGACGGCATCGGTGATGACTTCCTCATGGGTCGGGCCGATAACGAATTCGCGCTGGTGGCGGTCCTTGAAGCGCAGCAGTTCTGGGCCGTATTGCTCCCAGCGGCCGGATTCCTGCCACAGTTCGGCAGGCTGCACTGCGGGCATCAGCAGTTCGAGCGCGCCTGCTTTGTCCATTTCGTCGCGGACGATGCGCTCGACCTTGCGCAGCACGCGCAACCCGAGCGGCATCCAGGTATAGATGCCGGCGGCGGCCCGTTTGATGTAGCCTGCCCGCAGCATCAACTTCTGGCTGACGACCTCGGCGTCGGCGGGGGCTTCCTTCAGGGTGTTAAAAAAGAACTGCGAAGTGCGCATGGGTTGCTCGTGATTTCGTTACAGGCCAAGGATTTTACACGCTGGGCCGGCTTTGCATGCGGGCTGCCTTTGTGAAAGAATAGATGCAACTTTTAATTTTGCAGGATTATCATGCTCGACCGTGAAGGCTATCGCCCGAACGTCGGCATTGTCCTTTGTAACGCGAAGAACGAGGTCTTCTGGGGCAAGCGCATTCGAGAACACTCCTGGCAGTTTCCACAAGGCGGCATCAAGCGCGGCGAAACGCCGGAGCAGGCCATGTACCGTGAACTGCAAGAGGAAATCGGGCTGCAGCCCGAACATGTGCGTATCCTCGGGAGAACCAGGGGCTGGTTACGTTACGAAGTGCCGACACACTGGATCAGGCGCGAATGGCGCGGTTCCTACAAGGGGCAGAAACAGATATGGTTTCTGTTGCGTCTTGTCGGTCGCGACAACGATGTCAGCTTGCGCGCCAACAGCAAGCCGGAGTTCGACGCCTGGCGCTGGAACGATTACTGGGTTCCGCTTGATGCTGTCATCGAATTCAAGCGTGCTGTTTATCAACAGGCGCTCAGCGAACTGATCCGTTTCATCGATCACGATCGCCGGGCTCGTCACCCGCGCCCGGGTGGCGCCTTGGTGGCGAGCGCCGACACAGGCGGGAGTTGATCGTGCGCCGGAACAGCCGCCTTAACCGCGGATTTCTCTTTCTCGTCGTCTTTCTAGGCGCCTTCGGGCTGCAGCCGGCAACCGCGGATTCCGATGAAGATGATGAGGTTCGGCCCTGGCAGGAGGTCGCCGTGGAGTTGCCGGCTGCCCCGTTGCAGGAGAATCTGCTGCCCTTCTATGTCAGCGCGGCGGCCAGCAATGAGTTCTATGTCGATGGCGCGAGTTTGAGCGTCGGCGCGGACGGCGTCGTTCGCTATGTATTGGTGGTTCAGACGCCAGGCGGTGCAAGGAACGTCACCTACGAGGGATTGCGCTGCGAGACGAAGGAGCGTCGGTTGTACGCGTCAGGCCGGCCCGACGGAACCTGGGCCAGGTCACGCAATGAGGAGTGGCGACGGATCCAGAACATGGCCACCAATCGTCATCACGCCGCCTTGGCTTTTGATTATTTTTGCCCATCGGGCGCCATTGTCCGCGATGTCGCGGAGGCGCGCGATGCGCTTCGGCGTGGCGGCCATCCCAACAGGCGCAAGAGCGGCCTCGACCGCGATTTATGATGTCCCCTGAACAAGTGATCGTCGAATTTGACCGTGCCTTGCGTACGGTTTTCTCAACCGCGCGCAGTCAGCGCCAGATCCCCGGGGCGGGGCATCCTGAAGCTGAACTGAACGATGAGGAAAGGGCACATGTTTGTGGACTCATGCGGGTCAACCATGTTGGCGAGATTTGCGCACAGGCGCTGTACCAGGGGCAGGCGCTGACTTCGCGCGAACCGTCGCTGCGTGAATCGTTGCGCGGCGCGGCGGACGAAGAGACCGAACATCTGGCCTGGACCGAACAGCGTCTGGCTGAACTGGGTGGGCGCAAGAGCCTGCTGAATCCGCTGTGGTATGCCGGTGCCCTGTCGCTGGGCCTGCTTGCGGGGCGCCTTGGCGACAAATGGAACCTTGGCTTTCTTGCCGAAACGGAGCGCCAGGTCGAGGCGCACCTTGACAGCCACCTTGCTTCACTGCCGGAACAGGACAGGCGTTCGCGGGAGATCGTCGATCAGATGCGCATTGACGAAATCCGGCACGCGGAAACCGCGGTCCGCCTTGGCGCTGCCGAGTTGCCGGCGCCGTTCAGGGTTGCCATGAAGCTGGCGGCAAAAGTGATGACGGAGACGGCCTATCGGGTCTGATTTCGGGACTGCGGCGGCGCGGCTTCAGGATTCTTCAAGTATCTCGAAGTCGCAGGTCATCCGGGCAGTTTTGCCGAGCATGATCGAAGCCGAGCAGTATTTGTTCTTCGAGAGTTCGATGGCGCGTGCAACGGCTTCAGGCTTGAGTTGGCGGCCCTTCACCCTGTAGTGGAAGTGGATTCGTGTGAACACCTTGGGGTCGGCTTCGGCGCGCTCGGCGTTGAGGCTCACTTCACAACCACTGACTGCGTGCCGGCCTTTCTTCAAGATGTGGACGATGTCGAAAGCAGTGCACCCCCCGGTTCCCGCGAGTACCATTTCCATCGGCCGCAAACCCAGATTGCGTCCGCCGGCGTCGGGGGCACCGTCCATTACGACTGCATGTCCGCTGCCGGTCTCTGCCACGAATGCCATGCCCGCATCGTTTCCCATCCAGCGCACGGTGCATTCCATATCAATCCTCCTGTGAAAGAGATTTGATTGTAATGGAGTTTGATCCAGCACCATCGCCAGATGTCGAATGCTGCGATGCAACAAAAATGTCATGTCGATTGCCCGCTGTTGAGCCGCTGCTCGTGTTAATCATTGTGTAACGGATTGCATGTATAGTTTTTAAATTCATATAAACAGTGAATTAAAGCGCATTTGAATTATAAATGATTGAATAAACAAAAAAATGCTGCAAAGCAAAAAATGCTTGCCGACATCACTTTTTTTGGGCAGAATGCAAAGCGTTCTGATCGAAGCGTGCCCGGTGGTAAGGGCTGCTGAGGTTCAGGTTGTCTCCTCCACCCTCCTCCTTTGGTGTGGATTTAACGCGGCTCGTACGAGCCGCGTTTTTTTGCTTCGCAGGGGATTCTGCTCGGTTTTTCAATTGACAGCCGCCAAAGAGGTCGAATAGAATCTACGGCTTTCTCCAATCTGCGCCCAATTTTTCAGGACGGCACACACATGAAAACGTTTTCCGCCAAGCCACATGAGGTGAAGCGCGAGTGGTTTGTGGTAGACGCCACAGACAAGGTGCTCGGCCGCCTCGCTACCCAAATTGCCCACCGCCTGCGTGGCAAGCACAAGGCCATCTATACCCCCCACGTTGATACCGGCGATTTCATCGTCGTCACTAATGTTGAGCGGATTGTTGTGACCGGCAACAAGGCCGAGGACAAGAAGTACTACCGCCATTCAGGCTATCCGGGTGGCGTCTCCGAAACCAATTTCAAGAAGATCCAGCAACGTTTCCCTGGCCGCGCCCTCGAAGCAGCCGTCAAGGGCATGTTGCCGAAGGGGCCGCTGGGCTACGCAATGTTGAAGAAGCTGAAGTGCTACGCCGGCGCACAACATCCTCACACCGCCCAGCAGCCCAAGGCGCTGGAAATCTAAGGGGTCGTCATGGCTGAAAGTTATTTTTACGGAACGGGTCGTCGCAAGAGCGCTGTTGCCCGTGTTTTCATGAAGCGCGGTTCGGGTGGCTTTGTCGTCAATGGCAAACCCATCGATGAGTTTTTCTCACGTGAGACCGGTCGCATGATCGTTCGCCAACCGCTCCATCTGATCGATCAACTGACTGGCTTTGATATCAAGGTCAATGTCACCGGCGGTGGCGAGTCCGGGCAGGCCGGTGCCGTCCGTCACGGTATTACACGCGCACTGATCGAGTACGACGGAACCTTGAAGCCTGCGCTTTCCAAGGCAGGTTTCGTTACCCGCGATGCCCGCGAGGTCGAGCGCAAGAAGGTAGGCTTCCACAAGGCTCGTCGGCGCAAGCAGTTTTCGAAGCGCTGATTCACTTCGCGCTTGCAAGAGCCGCCTTTTTGGCGGCTTTTTTTTGTTTGGGGGGGTATCATGCGACCGTGCTGGAAAGATCGCATGGTCAAAGTTGGAATCGCTGGCGGCATGGGCTATTCGGTTGTCGAACTCCTGCGCCTGCCGCAGCAACATGTGCAAACGAAACCTGGGTCTGCCTCCCGACTGGTTACCAGACGGGAAGTGTAGTGCGTCGACCTGATGTTTGGCCTCAATGAGATTCAGGCGCCATGCCGACCCCGCTATTTCTCTGAAGATCACGAAATTCAGGAGACGCTTTGGCATCACGGCGCCAAGGGTCGTGGTGCGGATCCATGTCTCTTGGCATTCTTATACCGCCGGCGGCGCCCTGGTCGCTTTGGTTGTTCTGATGATCGTCGGGTTGGTCTTGCGACGCGGGGGCGATGGAGATGGAACTCGTGTCTTTGCGGCTTCAGGTGCGCAGTCTTGATGAAGAGTTGTCGCGTTATCGGTCGACAGCGGGTACCGAACAAAACGCGGTTCAGATAGAGCGCTCGACACAACAACGACTGCTCTCCCGGGTGCGGGCGCTTGAACTCGAGGACGCTGTCCTCAAGGAGGATATGCTCCTCCTCGAGCGCCCGATACCGGCGGCTGGAGAAGATGAGTAATACGCCTTGAGAATTTCAGGTCGTTTCCAACGGGGCGCAGAATTTTCGCTACCGGGTGCTGATATCGTTTCATTCCGGCAAGCAGACGCCAGAGTTTCGCGGTTGATTGGAATTTCTGGTCACTTTTGTCCAGCGAGGAAAGTCGCAGGAGATGGTCATCCCATCCAGGCGTGAGCCGGCAAGGGAATTCCAGGTGGAAGTCAGGAATTTCCTGCGCAAGGAAGTGGGTTTCGAGTTGTCACCAGGAGCGCGCCTGCAGGGCCGGAGCATGAAAAATCGTTCACGATCAGTAGTTTAGGACGGGGGCTGGTAAACTCTCGTGGAATAGCGTCCGCTCTCGTAATTTGGCGAGGCGAGGGATGGACAAGGAAGCGGGGCTAGCAGGACTGATCGAACGGTTTGCCGACTTGCCCGATGCGCGGGTGGAAGGGCGGACGGACCACGATCTGCTGGATATTGTCGTTCTCGCACTGTGTGCCGTCATGTCCGGTGCGGAAGGCTGGGACGACATCGAGGACTGGGGGCGTGAGCGAGAAGCGTGGCTGCGGCGCTACCTGGGACTGCGCAACGGCATTCCCGGTCACGACACGATTCGCAGGGTCTTCGAAACACTGTCGCCGATGGAACTGGAGCGGCGCTTCGAAACGTGGATGGGTGAAGTTTGTCCGGCAGTGAAGGGGCGAGTCATCGCGATCGACGGCAAAGCCCTGCGCGGGTCGGCGCGCGCTGAGGGCGGTCTGCGGGCGTTGCATCAGGTATCGGCCTATGCCGCCGACTATGGGCTGACCCTGGGACAGCGCACCTGCGAAGAGAAATCGAACGAAATCACTGCGATCGAAGAACTGCTGCCAGCCCTGGCGCTGAAAGGCGCGGTGGTGACGATCGATGCCATGGGCTGCCAGACGGCGATTGCCGCGCAGATCACGGCGGGCGGTGGCGACTACGTTCTGGCGGTGAAGGACAACCAGCCGCATCTGGCGGAAGCGCTGCGGGACTTCTTCGCGACGCTGAACGCACCAGGGCACTGCCGACGACAGGTCTCGCTGCACGAGACGTTGGACAAGGGGCATGGCCGGATCGAGACCCGGCGCTGCACCGCAGTCGGCGAACTCGACTGGCTCGACCTCCTTGGCTTGAAGGCGCGCTGGTCGAGGCTTGTGTCGGTCGCCTGCAGTCTCCTGCGACGCCTCGGCCTAAATCTCTTTCGCGCCGACAAATCCCGCGCCATCAGCCTCCCCAGAAAACTCAAGACCACTGCCTACAACCCCGCTCATCTCGCTACCGCTTTGCATCTCAAGAAGATTTGATGCTCCAGCCCTGTAGCGCGCTTGCAGTCGGTGGAGGCGCGAGTTCTTCAGGGTGATACACTTAAAAGAGGCGCGTGGCCCAACTTTAGGAGAAAGCGGTGTTCGGGAAGAAGGACGAGAGCAAGGTGCAGAGACGCATCGACAGTCTGATTGGCGCCGGGACCCGGATCGAGGGCAAAATCCGTTTTTCGGGGGGTTTGAGAATTGACGGTGAAGTCAAGGGTAATGTCGAGGCGTCCGAGGGGGCGAGTTCGTCGACACTGGTGTTGAGCGAGCAGGCGCAGGTCGAGGGGATTGTAAGTGTGGCGCATATGGTGAGCAATGGTTCGGTAGTCGGCCAGGTGACCGTGACAGAGTTCCTCGAGATGCAATCGCGCGCGAAGATCGTTGGCGATGTCGATTATGCCCTTATCGAAATGCATCAGGGTGCGGTCATCGAAGGCCGGCTGGTTCATCGCGGCGGCAAGTTCGTGGAACTAAAGCTCGCCGCATCCAACTAATATCATTGACCGGAGCCCGGCTGGCCCGCATAATCTCTGACGATTTTTTCAGGAGTGCCAAAAATGAATGCTGTTACGGAAATGGTGTCGCCCCTTGTGTTTACCGATAGCGCTGCCACCAAGGTCAGGGAATTGATCGAGGAAGAGGGCAATCCAGGCCTCAAGTTGCGAGTGTTCGTCACCGGCGGCGGTTGCTCCGGTTTCCAGTATGGATTCACTTTTGACGAAGAAGTCAATGAAGACGATACGACATTGGACAAGAACGGCGTAACGTTGCTGATCGACCCAATGAGCTATCAGTACCTTGTTGGTGCGGAGATCGACTACTCGGAAGGTCTGGAGGGTTCGCAATTCGTGATTCGCAACCCGAACGCCACGTCAACCTGCGGTTGCGGGTCATCTTTCTCGGCGTAATTCGAATCAGGTCCGGAAGGGCGGCTCGGGCCGCCCTTTTTCATTTTGTTGGCAGCTTGGCCATAGTCGGAACTGGCAATCTGCCCGGGTGGCAACAGCAAGGTTCAGGGGTGTATCGATGGTCAATGTCGAACGGAGTATGCAAGTCATCAAGCGGGGGTGTGATGAACTCCTTGTCGATGCCGAGTTGATCGCGCGCTTGAAGAGCGGCAGGCCGTTGAGGATCAAGGCGGGCTTTGATCCGACGGCACCGGACCTTCACCTTGGCCACACCGTATTGATCAACAAACTCCGGCACTTCCAGGACCTGGGCCATCACATCATGTTCTTGATCGGTGATTTCACAGGGCTGATCGGGGATCCTACGGGGAAGAATGTCACACGTCCGCCCTTGGCGCGTGAACAGATTCTGGAGAATGCCAAGACCTACAAGGAGCAGGTGTTCAAGATTCTGGATCCGGAACGGACCGAAATTTTCTTCAACTCCTCCTGGTTCGATGATCTGGGCGCGGCCGGGATGATCAGGCTCGCGGCGCAGCATACCGTCGCGCGCATGCTGGAACGTGACGATTTTGCAAAGAGATACGCTGGCGGCTTGCCGATAGCGATCCACGAATTTCTCTACCCCCTTTGCCAAGGCTATGATTCGGTTGCCATGCGCGCCGACGTCGAACTCGGCGGTACCGATCAGAAATTCAACTTGCTGGTTGGGCGCGAATTGCAGAAGCACTACGGCCAACTGCCGCAATGCGTGCTGACAATGCCATTGCTCGAAGGGCTCGATGGCGTCAACAAGATGTCCAAGTCCATGGGCAACTACATCGGGATCAACGAAGCGCCGCGCGAGATATTCGGCAAGGTCATGTCAATCTCGGACGAGTTGATGTGGCGCTACTTCGATTTGCTCTCGTTCCGTGAAGGTGCGGAAATCGATCTCCTGAAGGCTGAAGTGGCCGCTGGCCGCAACCCGCGGGATGTGAAGGTAATACTTGCCCAGGAACTTGTGGCGCGCTTTCATACCGCACAGGCCGCCGAGGATGCCTTGTCGGAGTTTGAGGCCCGCTTTCGTCAGGGTGTGTTGCCTGACGACATGCCTGAACTGATGCTGCGAGGCGATGGCAGGCCGCTCCCCTTAGTCCAGGTCCTGAAGCAGGCTGGGCTGACGGCGAGTACGTCGGAGGCCATGCGGATGATCGAGCAGGGAGGGGTGCGTGTGAATGGCGACAAGGTTTCTGACAAGGCGTGCACTGTTGCGGTAGGTGAAACAATCGTTCTCCAGATAGGGAAGCGCCGGTTTGCGAAGGTCACGGTCGCCTGAACATCGGACGCCTAGGGCAAGCCGGCGATATTTCTTGAGGGCGTATTGACCATCTGCGTTTGATCTATATAATGCGCACCTCTTCTGCGGTGGCCAAGCCCGATACCGGCTGCGTGAGAAGAAAAAGCCGTCATTGATTCGTTTTTCTTCTTGACGGTTTTTTGTGGGTATTGG
>ERZ724526.284-NODE-284-length-30131-cov-6.580297_pt1 | contig 30131 bp, 36 predicted proteins | sample MGYA00376059_ERZ724526 | MGnify/ENA primary metagenome ERZ724526 (study PRJEB28724, sample SAMN07190883) | activated sludge metagenome | isolation source: activated sludge of sewage treatment plant in Hong Hong | place: Hong Kong | collected 2016-03-17 ...
ACGGAGTAAGGACCCACATCCTCCCATGGACCGGCCACGACGAGCGAATCACCTTTCGTCAGTGCGAGATCCATGGTGCGTCGTGAAGACCCAAGGTCAGCGGTGACTTGCCGGCGATCCGGAGTGGTGAGCAACACCACGGTATTTTGATCACCGGTTGTCCGGTTGCGGACTTGTTTGGCCGCCTTGATCGTGCCTTTGATCACGTTTCCACCGTACGCATCCGAGCCGGTTTCCGGTATGCCGTACATGGGGTCCCGCTGTGCATAGAACCAGGGATCTCCGGCATAGGGCGTGGCCGGGACATTCTGGTCAGTGCGGTAGGGCCGATGATGCCGCAAGGATGGATGAGCGGCATCTGCCATGGTGGCCGTATTCTCGTTGGAGGCTTGGATGACGGACGTGGAATCAGCACGGGAATATCCCGGACTGTCATAAAAATCGTAGTACCAGTCGTCGAGTTTGTAGCGGTCGTCATAGAAGCCGCCGGTGATATCTGCATTGTGGACTCGCCCATCGCTCTGCCCCTGCAGGCCCGCTTCTCTCTGTTCACGTGCCTGGTCCGCATAGACCCCTGTGGCGCTCATGATTCCTAGTCCGAGCATGGCGGCGAACAGCCGGATGTGCCTGTTCCGTTTCGGCATGGTGTGCCTCCTTCAAGATGTATGGATGCAAAAGTTCTCCGCTGATCCTGTCTATTTGCCCGCCGCGCCGGAGTTTCCTGCGCCGTCGGACCTGAACATCAAGGTCGTGCCGGGTGTCCCCTCACGCGACTCTTGAGACTTGGGTTGTGATTTGGCATCGGTTGTGTCTTCGGCATTGCTCTTGCCTGATGACCGCCGTTTCTTGATGACCTTATCTTTGGACGCCTTTCCCGCAGATTTGTCCGATGTGTCGTCTTCCACCTTCGGCGTCTTCTCCATGGATTCCTTTTGAGCGGCTCCACCCGGCACTCCAGAAATGACAGTCGCTCCCATCACCATCACTGCGACCGTGAGGCCTCGCCACATATTCATACTTCCCCCTTTCACTCCGGCAGACCGAACGCATGCGCAATAGGAATCGAACCGCGCACTCCTGTCTGCTCACTGAGAGACGGTGGTGTGTGACTCCATCGCTTCTTTGAAACGCTCGAGATCGCGGGCGATCTTCTGCCCTGGCTCCTGTCCAAACAGATCTGCGATGGCGGCACCGATGGCCCCGGCAGGCGGATCATATTGCAATGTGACGGTTACCCGGGTCTGGCGTTCATCGTTCAACGGAGTGAACCGAACCGACCCCGCGTGTTCGACCGTTGCGCCATCGAGCGTTTTCCATCCGATGCGCTCGTTTTCGACCTCATTGATGATTTCCGCATCCCATTCCACGGTAGGAGCGCCGGGCAGGGTGTTGATGACCCAATGTGACCTGCGATCATCCAGAGGTTCGACCGTGCGGACCTGACTCATGATGGTGGGAAGATTGTCGAGTTGCCGCCAGAAGGCGTAGAGCTCCTTGGCAGATCGTTGGATCGTGATGGAGCGCTCAATTTTAGTGGCCCGGTCGCTATGTACTTTGGAGCGTCCTATCGATGACGTATCCGTCTGGTCATGCGTATTCATCCCGAGCATGTGATACCCGGCACAGTGACCGGTGACGGAGCGCTGCACGAGTGCCAGGCCGAGGAGGGCTTTGAGCGCGCTCAGACCGGAAAACGGACCTCTCAGGCTGTGTAGCAGCAGGCCGCCCCCGACGAGGCCGGAGATCAACCGTTCCTTGTCACCCACGTTCTGGTCGGTCTCATCTTGTCGGCCATGCGGCCTTGTCTCTATCCGGCCGCCGCCGTTCCTGTCCTGTTCTGACTTGTGACGGCGCTCAGGTGGCGCTGTTCTGACTCCCCCGCGCATGTGTGCCATGTGATCCTCCAAATCATTCTTGTTAAGAGACCAGACGGATGCCTGTATGACATTCTTCAACACAACACCGGTGCAAATGCGGGACCACAGCAGGGTCTTCTCATGGACTTATGAAACGTGTGGACTGTGCTTTCTGGCAGCGCTGTTTCAAAGATCTTCACGACTGATGCCCACCCCACGTCGATACAGGGTACGGACCGATTGTCTGAGCAAGGACAACTTGTCTCAGTCGCGGAGCTCACTGGAGCAAACTGCTCAGCGCCCACGCGGTGCGGCGCGTTCAGCTGCCGGCTTAGGCGGGGCAGAATGTTTGACGTTGTTATTCGCCAGCTCCTGTCTGCTCGCAGCGAAGTGGGCGGCTTCCTCCCACAAGGCGATTCCACCCAGCAGTCCATTCAGGTTCGAGACGACGGTGACATTGCCAGGGACGCGCCCGATATCCACCTGCACGGCATTGCCACCACCGATATAGAGACGGTCGTAGTGAAACATTTTTTCAAGCTTGGCGATGACCTTCAGCAAGCGATTGTTCCACAATTTTTTGCCGATGCGTTCGAGCTCGGAGCCACGCAGCCGATTCTTTCCGACTTCCAAATTCGGGACGAGGCGGCCATCGATGAACAGGGAGGATCCGACGCCCGTTCCCAAGGTTAAAACCAGCTCAACTCCCTTTCCGGAAATCGCGCCATACCCCTGCACGTCAGCATCGTTGGCCGCTCGAACGGGTTTCTTGCGCAGGGTTTTGCCGAGCGCGGCGATGAGATTGAAGTGCTTCCAGGAAGGGTCGAGGTTCACCGCGTCAAGGATGACGCCGTTTCTGATGGTGCCGGGGAATCCGACGCTGACCCGATGGAAACGCCCGGACAGTTTGGCGAGACGATGAATGGTCTTCAGCACGCTGGGCGGAGTTTTTCGTTTCGGAGTCGGGAGCCGCAACCGTTCCCCAATGGGCTCTCCGACTTCATTGACGATCATGGATTTAATGCCTGTGCCCCCGATATCGACGACGAGCGTTTTGATGGGTTCGTGGTGTGGAACCTGTGGCTCGGCCGATCCGTTCTGAGAGACAACTTTCTGCGCAGCAGGTGTGTGGTTCTTCGTACGGGATGCTTGTTGCTTAGCCATAGTGCCGAATGGGCAGTGCTCCCTGTAAAAGTTGGAAAGGCTCCCTCAGTGCGTGCTGAGGACATCATGGTCGAAGTCTCATGACGGCGAAGCTGGTGGTTTCCCTAGAAAGACCAGCGACCAGCGCTAGGGCGATTGCCGGTCCGTGGTGGCTCCCAAAGAAGCGAGGAGCTCTTCAACCTGGGCAGGGTCGCCGTCGGTCTTCACGCTGATGAGAATTTGTCCCTGGTGGACCGCATCCGCATAATGTTTGGCGGCCGTTTCAGGCACGTTGATACTGATCAGCGCGCCAACGAGTCCTCCGGCGACTGCGCCGAGCCCGCTGGCTGCCACGATGGATGCACCCGTTGCGCCCAGCAGCCCGATGAGTGAGCCGCCGGCCAGCAATGGTGCCAGACCGGGAATGGCAACCACGCCGGTCGTGGTCAACAGACCTGCCAGTCCGCCGATAATGCCTCCGCCGACCATCCCGGTCGTCGCGTCCTGTGCTGTAGGCGAGGGACTCTCCTCGTCGGATAACCGTTCTTCAGCTTGGCGCATCGCGAGCCCGATCTGATCATCGGAGATGCCACGAGCCCGCAGAGCTTCCAGCGCTTCTCGCACCGCGCCCATGTTCGGCAGCAGTCCGATCACGATATGGTCTCTTGCCCCGGCCATCTGATGCCGGGAGGTCCTTGTCGTCATGGGTTCATCCTCCTTACCGGCTCCGGCGAACTCGCGGTGTACTGATCGTCGTCCATAGGCGCGTAGTGGCGTGGCAGCTCAAAAAATACGTCCGAGATGGGACCGAACTTGACGTGACGATACTCCACCATCCAGTCGCCATTTTTCTTGGCCAGTTTCAGCGGGAAATTGATGTCTGTCGCAATCCATTGGTAATAACTTTCTCTTCCGCCTCCAGGCGTGATGGTCAGGACCTCATACAAGACAGTCGGATGGCCGTCCAAGATCTGGACGCCGATCGATTCCCGCGAGATTTCATGATCAAGCGTCGTCGACAGGTGAAGGGCATAATCGCGATCGTACGAGACGGTTTTGTAATGATGGGTCACCGGCAACAGATGCCACACCTGATTTCGATCCAGTCTGACGATCGTGATGCTCACTGGCCCTCGCTCGTTGTGCTCCAGTCGCCACATGCCGTCATGATAGAAAATCCGTGCTCGATTAAATCCGCGATCGGTGTGTGTCACCCGATCGGCCGTGAACTCGAGTGCCCAGGACGAATAGGGGAACCAGATAGCCGTCACGATCACTGATGCGCAACAAGCCAGCCATGTCTTCATGACCGCTCCCTTCATGAAGGGTGGAAGGAGTGAGCCTCTAGTCATGCGTATCACGGCGGTTACTCCATCGGTCCGAGGAGAACCCCCTGTTTCTGCCGTGCAAGACGCTGGACTCTCTAGGAAAGGGAACTGTGCGTCACCTTGGTGGAGCGGGGGGAATGGGCTTCGGCGCGGGAGCGGGGATTGGCGCGGGCGGCAGCGGTTTAGGGGAAGGGCCGGGGATGGGAGCCGGCGGAATGGGCTCTGGCTTTTGGAACGGCTGGGCAAAGACAGAGAAGGGGACTATCACCACAGATAACATCACCATACAGCAGAGGACGCTGAGGAGGATGGACCATGGTGCTGTGCGTGCCAGTGCACACCTCTTCTTCTGAGGGGGCCGAGCGGGGGCAGAGAAGGTGTGTTCGACGTCTGAACGAGCGGTGCCACGCATCATAAGCAACCACCCAAAGACCAGGGTTTCATCCAGGTGTCGGGCGATTGTCCGCGAGCGTAGGCTATGACTCTCATGTGCATTGGACCATCACCTCGCTATGGATAATAACCACCATGACACAGGCCCGTATTCTCATCGTCGATAGCAACGTAGGCGCTGCGACTGATTTACGAGATATGTTGTCCGTCGACGGATATGAGGTTTCCGCCGTTCGCGACCCGAAGGACGCCGGCGGCTACCTCGAACGGATCCCAGTCGATCTCATTCTCACTGACCTTCCTCCTGAAACGGAGGAGCTGACCTGCCTGCGTCAATTGCGCGGACTCTGTCCCACCACCCCGATCGTGCTCATGACCGCTCATGGCTCACTACGGACCGCGGTAGAAGGGCTCAAAGCCGGCGCCTTTGACTATATGAGTAAGCCGTTCACGGCCGAGGAGGTCCGTTCTGTCGCCCGACGTGCGGTCGAACATACTCATATGCGGGCCGAGCAGGCTGCATCGGGCGAAGCCGCTCCTGACGACACGTCCCCCTTCGCCAGCCTTGTCGGCAGCAGCCCCGCCATGGTGCAGGTCTACAAAGCGATCGCCCGGGTGGCTCAAACGGATAGCTCCGTGTTGCTACAGGGCGAAAGCGGCACCGGGAAGGAACTGATCGCCCGGGCCATCCATGCGAGCGGACCTCGAAGCTCCGGGCCGTTCGTGACCGTTGATGGAGGAGCGTTGGCCGACAGTTTGCTGGAGTCAGAGCTGTTCGGCCACGAACGTGGCTCCTTTACCGGGGCGATCTCTTCCCGAAAGGGGCTGCTGGAGCAAGCCCATTCCGGAACCTGTTTCCTCGACGAGGTGGCCGACCTGTCGCCGGCATTACAAGGCAAGTTGCTGCGCGTCCTCCAGGAGAAGGAAATTCGCCGTGTCGGAAGCACCGCCACGACGGCGTTAGATGTCCGAATCATTGCGGCCTCTAAGCTTCCACTGGAGCCTCTCGTACGGGCGGGCACATTCCGAGAGGATCTCTATTACCGAATGAATGTCGTGACGATCGACATCCCGCCATTGCGAGAGCGTCTTGACGACCTACCATTGTTGGCCAAACGCTTTTTGCGCCTGTACGGGTCGATGAAAATGCCACCCGTCACGGAATTGTCGGCTGAGGCGCTGGCCCTGCTCCGCCGCTACTGGTGGCCCGGCAACGTCCGGGAACTCGAACACGCGATCGAGCGAGCCGTCACGTTGAGCCCCTATTCCGTCATCTGCCCCGAAGACCTTCCTCCGGCGGTCAAAGACGCGCAGCCTGAAGGGTTGGCACGCGCGCAAGGGTGGGTCACCCTCGAAGATCTCGAGCGAAACCACATTCTTCAAGTGTTGGATTCCCATGCGCGGGATCTGGGACGGTCCGCCACGATTCTTGGTATTCATCGGAAAACACTGCTGCGGAAACTTCGCCATTACGGCCTCGCAGCCGGTTATGGAGTCGCGTGACGGACTTGTCCCAGACCACAGCGCCGTGCGCTTTATTTCCCTTTGGGCGGAATGGCCACGTCAATGACTTTATTGTCGCCATCGATCAGCAGCACGACCGCATCTCCTTTGTGGAGTGTCGCGATTTTTGACTGGAGGATGTCTCTAACTTCGTACGGCTTATCCGTGCCGCCGGGAGTGCGAATCGTAATGTGATTCGACTGCAGGGGAGACGTGACGGTTCCTTCAACCTGTTGATGCTGGCCTTTAATCGGTTGAGAATGCGCTCCCGCGAGTTGGGCCGCCTGTTGGTGGGACAGGCTGACGTCGGCAATCTGATTCGTCTCGTCGATCAGAAAAACCGCCGTGGCTCCGCGGGGGATGGCCGCGACTTTACTCCGCGCCTGAGAGCGGATGTTGAACGATTGTTCTTTGCCTCCCGACTTTATGACAGCCGTTTCATGCCCGGTCGGAAGGGTCTGCGAAAGTTCCCCACGGATGATCGTGTGGGCGCTCGTGCCTCCGTCTAGAGGGTGATAGTCGACCAGAAGATTTTGTTCATTCAGGACGACGATGAGGTCATCGCCTTCGGATACTTTCGGGAACCCTTTCTGTTGTGCCTGCTTCAGCGGGAGAAAGCGCGGTTGAACTTCACCGATGTCGACTTTGATCTGATCCGAGGTGACGGCAAGTACTGTTGCCAACACAGTGCGATTTCCTTTGAGTAACGTTTGTGCATCCTCACGAAGCTGTGAGGTATCACCTGTTTTGGTTTCCTCGGCGGCATGGGCGGACGTCATGGCAACCGGTACCCCACTGAGCATCATGGAAATACCGACAGCGGTTGCCAAATGAAGGCCCTGATGCGGCAGAAAGCGATTCATGTGTACGGTCATGGTGACTCCTTCGTATGTCGTTCACTGCAGGTCGGCCGATGATGCCGTAGTTAGCAAAAGACGGACCGTTGCCGTGCTTGAAACGGACGCTGGTCAAAAAATGCACTGGAGGCGAGGTTTCTGGTGTTTTGGGTGTCAGCAATAAGGTGTGTGTGCAATGGCCGGGGGAGACAATCTGTCCTTTGGAGGACAGGCCATCCGCGATTGCGGTCGTGCCGGGCTCGGGGTGATAAGGAAATCTGCAATGATCGCTCAGACTCAGGGGGAGGCATGGGGTATGGGTATTGCTGTGTTTGCTGGAAGTGACCCTATGACGCAGACCGGGTCAAAACCGCCGGTGAAGGAACCAGGGCCACAGCACCCTCCGGAGAAAGAACCACCGGACGATCCTCCACCGCACCAAGATCCACCGGTTGATGATCCGCCGATGCAAGCGTCGGCTGAGGGGAAACTCACCACTTACGCTGGAGGTGCTGCAATGACGACCCTACTGGTTGCCGTCGTGCTGATAGGCATGATTCTCACAGGTCTCTACGCGTTCGGAACGTTCAGCACACCCTATACCGAAGCGTTTCGCTTCGGGTTTTATCTGCTCATTGCTCTAGCGCTGGTTGCTGTGGTGCTGGTGGTGGGACGGCAGCCGTTTGAGGGCTATGATCCCACCCCGAATAGTCCATGATTGACTGCGCCTGGATGAGCCGGCGGGAGGGGAAGGATAAGCAGGGCGCCGATGTTGCTCACCGGCGCCCGGAATAAATGGCAGGTATTGTCGTCTAACGTAAGAGCCCGATGCCGTTGACCCGTCGACGTGCGCCTCCCCGTCGCCACTCTTCCGCATCTTCGCCACCGCGGGTACGATTCTGCGCAATCAGCTGATCCACAATTTCTCCGCAGGCGAAACAGCGCCAGGCCGCGACATCCTGATTCATGAGTCCTCCGCCCCAATCCTGAAGCGCAACGGGAAACATCAAGTTGCTGCATCGATGACAATTCATAGTAGGCCTCCTTTCCACGCAAGATCTGTTCTGTTTGGTATCGACTCCCATCCTAGAAATCAGATGACGGGCGGAGCACTAGGAGACTCCCTGGTTTCACTGGGTCATAGGGAAGAACGGCTCCGGCCCAGGGGTCTGCCTAGTAGGACAACCGTTCCGGTCCTGTGCAGATTGTTTCAAACAGAACCGCGAGCGTATGCGGCGATTTGGCCCCAATGACGAGGTGACACTGTGAGACGAAAAACAACACGGACGGCGGGAAAAGCTGTATCGCACCTGGTTTCGGTTGGAGTGGTGCTGGCTATGTCTGTGGCATATGTCTATGCCGATCGGGACGGAAAGGAACCGCGGCACACAGTGAATCCGGCCATTGAGAAGACTAAGGAAAAGGGATTCGAAGGTGTGGATTTCTCGTACGACCTCTTTGGCGGACCTTCCGGGCAATCATCCGCTCGCCTGGCTCAGGAAGCCATGAAGAAGGATCAGGAAGAGAAACCCAAGGTCATGGCCCAACAGGCGAGACTCTTACAGGACCGTTATCGACTGGAGTGTAAAACACATTCCACCGTACGCATGACAAAAGGAAAGCCACAACCGATTGGCCCCACTGTCCAACTGAAGAATGGCCTCACGTGGGAATCCCTGTCCCAGATGGAACCGGAAGAAATCCGAAAGCAAAAGGCGTTTCCCGCCGGTTTCATGCGATTGCCTCACGTGAAGCACGAGGTGGGAGGCATGGTGTTTCCCGAGGAACAGATCCATCAGTTCCCTAGGCTGGAGCGGTTCGATGTCGATTTCGATCTGCCTGCTTGCTTTCTGCCGGAGTTTCCGCCGCCGATTTTTCTTACCACCCATCCTGAATTAGGTGATGTGTCGCAGGGCGAAGTCTTGAGCGTGGAGAATTTTGATCGCCTGTTTCGTGGGTTGATCACGCCCGTGCAATTGGATGGCCTCAGAATGCTGGTCACGCAATTTCCGCAGGAGGAATTCAACCTGACCGCAGATCGCAAATCGCCCAAGCCGAGCGCCGGTGTCGCCTGCCTGGACTGTCACGTGAATTTTCATACGACGGGCCAATTTCATTTGAATCCCGATACCCGCCCGCAGCGTGACCGTCTGCGTCTCGATACAGTGAGCCTGCGCGGAATGTTCAATCAGCAGATTCACGGCTCCAAGCGCAGTCTCCGTTCCGTGGAGGATTTCACGGAATTCGAACAGCGCACAGCCTATTTCAACGGCGATCACATTCGTGCCGCCAAGAAGGGCATCAACATCATCGATCGCTTGCAAGTGGCCCACATGGCACAGATCCAAAACATGATCGACTTTCCACCGGCACCAAAGCTGGATCCCATGACCGGACGGTTGGATCGATCCCGCGCCGACCGGCAGGAAATTGCAGGAGAGGATCTGTTCTTTGGCAAAGCCCGTTGCGCAGTCTGTCACCAACCTCCAGCCTATACCGATCACATGATGCACGATCTCTTCTTAGAGCGCTTCGGCGCCGAAGCGGATGGTCCCATCAAGACCTTCGCGTTGCGAGGGATTAAAGATTCGCCGCCATATTTTCACGACGGGAGGCTCCTGACGCTGGAGGATAGCGTGGAGTTCTTTAATGTCGTGGCGGGGCTGAAGTTGAACAACGATGAGAAGGCTGCCCTGGTAGCATTTTTACGGGCGTTGTAGGCCCGCACGAAGGACCACCGGAAACACGGTTCTAGGAAAGGACATCATGATCGCTATTGGACGAGAAATTTCGCCGTCGACCGTGCAAGCCTATCACCAGGGGGAGATACGAACTCTCGTGTTGGAAGAATTGCGAGGCAAATGGTTGGTCCTCATGTTTTACCCTGGAGATTTCACGTTCGTGTGCCCGACCGAGCTTGCCGAACTGGCGCGACTGTATCCTGAATTCGTCACACTCGGTGCGGAAGTGTGCGGCGTCAGCACCGATTCCGTGTATGTGCATAAGGCCTGGCACGACAGTTCGCCGATGGTACGTACTGTTGAATTTCCATTGATTGCGGACTCGACCGGAGCGTTGAGCCGGGAGTTTGGCGTCTATCTTGAGGAGGAGGGGGTGGCCCTGCGAGGAACCTTCCTCATCGATCCCGATGGCGTGCTGCGCGCGTACGAAGTACATGACAACAGTATCGGCCGATATATCGGAGAAACCTTGCGCAAACTTCAGGCCGCCATTCGAGTGCGTGAAGGCGAGGGGGAAGCCTGTCCGGCCAACTGGCAACCCGGGCAACCCACGCTGACACCAGGTCTTGATTTGGTCGGTAAGTTGTAGCCCATTTCGAGCGCCCCCGTAGAGAACTTCCGCCGATTCAAACACGGCGTATCCCGATCCGTTCTCTTCTTCCTGCAGCGAGGAATCATTTCACTCCTGACATTGCTGATTGCGGTTGGCTTTGCGCAGAGTGCGCTAGGGATTTGTCCAGTACGCGATCGGCGACATTTTTTGTAAGGTGATAGTGGCCGTGCCCGCTGCAATCATCCTGCCTACCGAGGAGCGTTATGGAGAAACATGGACGGATCAGTCAGCCTCGCGTTCTTGCCATGATCCTGGCAGGGGGAAAAGGAACGCGCCTCATGCCGTTAACCGAAGCGCGAAGCAAACCGGCCGTTCCGTTCGGCGGTGCCTATCGGATTATCGACTTCGTTCTGAGCAATTTTTACAACTCCGGCATTCTGGGCATGCACGTGATGGTGCAGTACCGATCGCAATCTCTGATCGAGCACCTCCGGAAGGCATGGCGGATTGGAGATGGAGAGCGGCAATTTGTCACCGTCGTCCCTCCTCAAATGAACTCCGGAGCAGGATGGTATGAAGGCACCGCAGATGCGGTCTTTCAAAACCTCAACCTGATCCGTGATTTTGCTCCTGACATCGTCGCCGTATTCGGCGCAGACCATATTTACCGAATGGATATCCGGCAGATGGTGCAGTTTCATCTCGACCGGGAAGCGGATGTATCGGTCGCGACACTCCCGGTGCCAGTGCATGCCGCACAGGGATTCGGGATCGTGGAGATTGATCGCACGAGTCGGGTGGTGGGGTTCGACGAAAAGCCCCCGGTGCCCAAATCCATGCCGGGCGACCCGGCACATGCCCTTTCGTCCATGGGGAACTATCTCTTCAATGCCGATGTATTGATCCAGGCCCTGGAGGAAGATGCCAAGCAGAAGGGCGGATCGCATGACTTCGGCCGCGACATTCTTCCGCGCCGTCTCAAAACGGACCGGGTCATGGCGTACAACTTCCTCGATAATGAAGTGCCGGGCGTCGGGTATCACGAGGAACCGGCCTATTGGCGGGACGTGGGCACCATTCAGGCCTATTGGCAAGCCAATATGGACCTGCTCGGCGATACACCCCCCTGTGATCTGGGGAATCGGGAATGGCCGATTAGAACGGAACCGTCCTACGGTCCTCCGGCAAGTCTCGTGAATTGTTATGTCGATCACGCTTTGATCGGTGAAGGCACACGGGCAATCGAGGCGGACATCAGACGGTCGATCATCGGCCGCCACGTGCGAATCGAATCCGGCGCCTATATCGAAGACTCTATTATTTTCGATCACACGCACATTGGCGCCGGCGCGAAGCTGCAGCGCGTGGTCGTCGATCGGCACAATACCATTCCGGCCAATGTCGATCTCGGACCCCGCGGGCAAGAGCGCGGGGAGGAGATGGACGCGCCCTCAGAATGGGCGGAATCGGGAGTGCTGGTCATCCCCAAACCTCAGGCGGCAACAGAGGAGCAGAAGCGACGACTGCCTTCCTATTGAACGGCGGCACGCGCTCTGATACGTATGCCGCGCATTCCCATCGCGACCTACCGTCTTCAGCTCAACCATACGTTTACCTTTCGTGACGCCGGCCGCATTGTTCCCTATCTCTACGCGCTCGGCATTACCGATTGCTATGTGTCGTCTATCTTGAAGGCTGTGCCGGGCAGTATGCATGGCTACGACCTCGTGGATCCTGAATGCCTCAATCCTGAACTGGGAACCGAAGAGGACTTCGCTGCGTTCACAGCGGCGCTCAAACAATACGATATGGGCCTCTTATTGGACGTGGTGCCCAATCACATGGGGATCCGCTCCACGGAGAACCGGTGGTGGTGGGACGTTCTCGAGCATGGCCCGGGATCTCGCTATGCCACAGCGTTCGACATCGATTGGTCGCCGTTGAAGCGCGAGCTCGAGGATAAGGTGCTGCTGCCTATCCTCGGCGAGCAGTATGGCGCGGTATTGGAGAACCAGGACATTCGGCTGGTCTACGAGAATGGCGGCTTCATCGTCACGTATTTCCAGCACCGGTTTCCTGTCGCGCCCCAATCCTGGGAAGGGATCCTATCCTTCCGCCTGGAAGAGTTGACGGCGCGGGTGGGGGAGCAGGATGAGCACGTTCAGGAACTGCTCAGTATTCTGACCGCCTTACGCAATCTTCCGGCGAGGAAAGAGCGTGACCCGAAACGCATCGCTGAACGGTATCGTGAAGCGCACATGATCAGGCGCCGCCTGGCAGCGTTACTCCAGGAGAGTGAGACCATTCGCGTGCATCTGTCGGCCACCGTGGATACGTACAACGGTGTGAAAGGAGATTCGGCCAGTTTCGACCGGCTGGATGCGTTACTCGACGAGCAGAGTTATCGTCTCGCGTCCTGGCGCGTGGCTTCCGAGGAAATCAATTACCGGCGATTTTTTGATATCAACGAATTGGCCGCGATCCGCACGGAAGAAACACGCGTCTTCCAGGAATCTCACCAGTTGGTGTTCAGGCTGTTAAAGAGCGGTGTGGCCACGGGCCTGCGAATCGACCATGTCGACGGGCTCTATGACCCGGAACATTACTTGGTCCAATTGCAGGAGTGGGCGGCCCGAGAACTCGAGCCGGCCGCCTCGGGGGAGCCGGCCTCGTTGTTCGTCGTGGTCGAAAAGATCCTCGGCAAAGGCGAATCGCTTCCGGTGACCTGGCCGGTCTCCGGAACGACCGGCTATGACTTTCTGAACCTCGTCAATGGCCTCTTCGTCCAGTCGGCGAAGGAACGGTCCATGGATGCCTTGTATCAGCGTTTCGTCGGTCAGCGGATTGTGTACGACGACCTGGTGTATCTCACCAAAAAGTTGATCATGCGGGCCTCGATGTCCAGCGAGCTGAACGTGCTGGGACACCAATTGAATCTGCTTTCGGAAAAAGACCGGCAATATCGGGATTTCACTTTGAATAGTTTGACCCACGCCATCACGGAACTGATCGCCTGTTTCCCTGTCTATCGCTCCTACATCACGGCGGATCAAAAAGATGTGCTGGAGCGGGACCGCACCTACATCATGATGGCCGTGAACCGGGCGAAACGCCGGAATCCCACCTTGAACAGCCAGGTCTTCGACTTTGTGCGAGACCTTCTCCTGAAGCGCCTGGATGATCGGATCAAACTCGCAGGACCGGATCAGGTGCGATTTGTGACGAAGTTCCAACAGACCACGAGCCCTGTGACGGCAAAAGGTATCGAGGACACGGCGTTCTATATTTACAACCGCCTCGTCTCACTCAATGAAGTCGGTGGTGAACCGGCTCACTATGGCCTCTCTGTCGACGCCTTTCACAAGGCGCTGCGGGAACGCCGTGCGCATTGGCCTCATGCCCTGTCGGCTACGTCGACACATGACACCAAACGGGGCGAAGACGTTCGCGCAAGGATCAATGTCCTGTCGGAGATCCCGGAATGCTGGAGAGCTGCCCTAGCCAGCTGGGCGAAACATAACAGGCGCTTTCGAGTCAAAGTGGACGAGACTGTCGCGCCCGATCGGAACGAGGAGTACCTGCTGTATCAAACGCTGCTCGGGGCCTGGCCATCAACTCCGATGGATCAACCTCAGTACGAGGAGTTCAAAAAGCGGATTGAACAGTACATGATCAAAGCCATCCGCGAAGCGAAGGTGCACACCGGCTGGATCAATCCTCGTGAAGATTACGAGGAGGGCGTGAAGAGATTTGTGCAGGCTATCCTGGACCGGTCTGTTTCCAACCCGTTCCTCGACGAGTTCCTCCCGTTTCAGGCGTTCGTGGCCCGCTGCGGCATGAACAACTCATTGGCCCAGCTATTGGTCAAAATCACCGCACCCGGGATTCCGGATTGTTACCAGGGCACAGAGTTATGGGAATTCAGTCTCGTGGATCCTGACAATCGCAGGCCGGTCGACTTCGATCATCGTGCCGCGATCCTGCAAGATTGTCAGAACAGTGACGGCCAGGATGACGTCAACCGCTTGGCACTGGTCCGACGCCTCCTGGAGTCCTGGGAAGATGGCCGTATCAAGCTTTATCTGCTGCAAACAGGCCTTCGTCATCGACGTCAACATGCGGCACTCTATCTCGACGGCGACTATGTGCCGCTCGAATGTGACGGCGTCCGTGAGGCGAATATCTGCGCCTTCGCCCGCTTGCATCACGAACAGGCCATTGTCACCGTCATCCCTCGCCTCACGGCGGAGGTGATCCAATCCGATTCGGGTGGGGCCGCCGATCCGTGGCAGGACACTCGCCTGACGGTTCCCTCGTGGAAGCCCGGCTCGCTCTACAGGAATCTCCTTACTGGCCAACGTCTCGAAACGGTCACGGAAGAGGGTCGACAAGTTCTCCCGATCAACCAGGTTCTACGTGATTGCCCTGTGGCCCTGCTGGAACGGTGCTTCTGATCGCAGTTGTAAGCTTTCCTGCAGGTCATTCTCCTTCCTATTTTCTAGGGTCCTTCCTAGCTGCCCGAGTGAGGCTCGGGGGTTAACACTACAAGAAAGAGGGATGAGTTCGACGGACGACGGACAAGGGCACAGCGCCATTAGCATGAACACTCATGTGCAGTGATTCCTAACATTAGAGGAGGAAAATGATGGCCACACATATCGGGCGTCGATTATTAACAGCGTCAACGATCGAAGGCACCGCGGTTCAAAACGCCGCAGGCGAAGATCTGGGCGAGATTCATTCGCTCATGATTGACCTCGAAAAAGGACGGATTGCCTATGCCGTACTGTCCTTCGGCGGGTTTTTAGGATTGGGGGACAAGCTGTTCGCTCTGCCGTGGGGGGCGCTCACGATCTCCCCGGGAGGAGATTTCTTTATTCTCAATGTGCCGCGGGAACGTTTGGAGCAGGCGGAAGGATTCGATAAGGATCGCTGGCCGGACATGGCCGACACCGCCTGGGCCGAGCGGCTCCATACCTATTACGGCTACAAGCCCTATTGGTAAAACCAAATCAGTAGGGGCGTCCACCACGACATCTCATACAAAGGAGAATCCACATGAATCGACGAATGGCCATGTATGCGGGAACGATTGCGTTGGCGTTGATGACCGGCACGCCGGCCTTCAGTCAGGTCTCAACCGGATCAGGCGCGCCACCGCCGGATTCCACCATGGGTAAGGGCGCGGGCACCAGCACGCCCAAGGAATCCCCTTCATTCGACAAGAAAACAGATCTGACGGGCGGGAAACAGGGTATCCCGGAAGAATATGCTGATACACCCGTCCGACAGGGGAAGCTCGTTGAGATGAAAGACAGCAAATATCTCAATGCCTCTGTCTATGGCACCAACGGAGAAGAGATCGGCAAGATCCAGCAGGTCATGAAAGATGAAAAGACCGGAGACATTGAATATGTCGTCTTCGTCTCCAATGAATCCAAGAGGCCACAGCCCATCAGATGGAGTCAATTTAAAACCAAAGGCGACAAGCTCCAATTGACCTTGAAAAAAGAGGAGATTCAAAATGCGCTGCCTATGAGCAGCAGCAAAGACAAGTCTCCCGACCTGCAAGAATACAAAGATAAGATGGGACAGGTGCGGGAAGCCCCGACCGTTCCTGGCAGCGCCGGCGTCCCTGGCCAAAAGGGGCCTGACGCAACCGGCTCCATGGGCGAAGAGTCTGTGGGTGGCGGCGGACCGAGCGGCACCAGCGGGTTGCCTTCAGGGAAAGCTCCGGGATTCGAAGGTGGCAATCCCAGCAGTAAGCGATAAGTAGAAGAACCTGGTGGTTCGAGAAGGGCAGGTGCTCAGCAGAGTACCTGCCCTTCGTGCGTGAAGGTGGAATTAGATCTGGCCGGCAGCAGGCAACCCGGAAGCCAGGTCGGATGAAGGTTGAGGAGCCTTGTCCGGAAGTCCCAGGATCTGCCCGTAGACTGTCACATATTCCTGGGCCATTCGTTCCGCGGTGAATCGCGTCTCAAATGCCTGCCGGCATCGGGTGCGTTCGAGCAGCGACACATGCCTGATGGCTTGGGTCATCTCGTCGAGTGTGTCGCATACAAAGCCGGTCACGCCATGTTCAATGATTTCAGGGATGGCGCCGCGCCGCGATCCGATGACCGGTGTGCCGCAGGCCAACGCTTCGATGATGGCCAGGCCGAACGGTTCAGGCCACGCATAGGGAGCGAGCAGCGCATAGGCATCTCCCAGTAAATCATCCTTTTCAAGGTCCGTCACTTCTCCCACAAACTCAACCAGTGGATGGTCCAAGAGCGGCTCGATGACCGACTTATAGTATTCCGCATGCTGCGCGTCGATTTTGGCACCGATGCGTATCGGCATCTCAACGCGCTTCGCGATTTCAATAGCCCGGTCCAGTCCCTTCTCAGGCGCGACGCGACCGAGGAACACGAGATACTGTCCCTGGTTGTACTGAGGCGTATAGAGGGAATGCGGTATACCGGGATGAATCGTCGCCTGCCAGTTCGCCCAGGGAAGCGGTTCACGTTGCGCCTCCGAGACGGAGACCAGCGGAAGGTCGGCAAATTTCCGGAACACCGGGATGAGCTCCGGCTGATCAAGACGGGCATGCAAGGTCGTGAGCATCGGCGTTCGGCATCGTTTGGCCAGCGGGAAAGGAATGAATTCAAGATGTGAATGAATGAGGTCATATTCGGCTGCTGACCCGAATACCTTTTCGATCATGGCTGTTAAAGGGGCTTCATAATTCATGACGACTTTTGAGGGGCGGAGCGCTTCGCCACACATCGGCATCAGTCGGGCTCTTGTCGTGGAATCTCCGCTGGCAAAGAGCGTGACCTCGTGGCCTTGTCGGACCAGCTCCTCCGTGATGAATGAGACGATGCGTTCCGTCCCGCCGTAGAGCACCGGCGGAACACTTTCCCATAAGGGAGCGACCTGAGCGATCTTCATACCTGGCTCCTTTTCCCGGCACAATAAATGTGTGTGAATGTTGGGTGTGATGTGAAAGGCAGGTAGCTGGCGTTTGTTTCCGACAAGAATGTGTGGTGATGAAGAGCCACTCCTGCGAGATGGATCATAGCGAGAGCGCGTGCCTTTCCAGAACTAGGCGGCTCCCTAGTGGCTCCGTTGTGCTCGTGCAGAGATGATGCGTTCAGCGAGACGCCTGCTGTGATGCCTTTCACCGTAAGCGTGATGGAGTAGCGCGAGTGAACCAGCAGAGCCGAAATCCGGTCGTCATAGTCGGTGGGGGATTCGGAGGATTGGCAGCGGCGCGCGCGCTGCACCACTTGAAGGGGGAGGTCATCCTCATCGACCGAATGAATCATCACGTGTTCCAACCGTTGCTCTACCAAGTTGCGACGGCAGCCCTGTCACCGGCTGACATCGCCTGGCCCCTTCGAACGCTCCTTCGGGCCCAACAGAACGTCCGGATCATGATGGATGAAGTGCGGGCAGTTGATCGTTCCGCCCGTCGCATCGAGCTCCGGAATAGTGAGCCGGTCTCTTACAGCAGTCTGATTCTCTCCCCCGGCGCCAGGCACTCGTATTTTGGCCACAATACATGGGAGCAGGATGCCCCTGGTTTAAAGACCCTGCCGGATGCATTAGAGATTCGCGAACGGATGCTCATGGCATTTGAGAAGGCGGAGCGCCTGAAGGGCACCCCTGAGGCGCGTGATGAACTGACCTTCGTGATCGTGGGGGGCGGCCCGACGGGGGTGGAGTTGGCAGGGGCGCTGGCGGAGATCGGGCGAAAGGCGATGACGCCGGATTTTCCGGTGCTGCACCAAGCGGCTTCTCGAATTCTGCTCATCGAAGGGGGACCGCGTATTCTGGAAGCGTTTCCTCCCGCCTTATCGAGCAGGGCGCAAGCCTCACTTGAAAGCCTGGGCGTAACTGTGCTGCTGAACTGCCGCGTTCACGATGTGACGTCGAAGGGTGTGATAGCCGGATCAGAATTCATCAGCAGCGCCCATGTGGTCTGGGCCGCGGGCAATGTGGCATCACCCCTTCTCGCTTCGCTAGACGTTCCATTAGATTCCTCAGGGCGCGTGATAGTGGGCCCCGATCTCAGTCTCAAAGAGGATCCCTGGGTGTTTGTGATCGGCGATGCAGCGCACTGTCTTTCGGCCCAGCAGAAGCCGTTGCCGGGATTGGCGGCCGTCGCCATGCAGGAAGGCCGCTACGTGGCGGAGATCATTGCCGGTTGTGTTCCCGAGGGCCAACGCTCAGCGTTTCGATATCGGGATCGTGGAATACTGGCGACCATCGGACGTGCCAAGGCGGTCGCACAATTCGGCCCGATCTCACTCTCCGGGGTTGTGGCTTGGCTGGCCTGGTGCTTTGTCCATATCTTCTTTCTCATCGGCTTTCGCAATCGAGCAAGAGTGATGTTCGAGTGGATATGGTATTACGTGACGTTTAAGCCGGGTGCTCGACTGATCTATTGGAAAGACCGCCGGATCAATCCGCAATGAGATGAACGGTCCATCCTGCGTGCAGACCTCGCATTCAGGAGAATGGACCGTATGGTGTCATCGCGGCGGCATAGGCGGCTTGTCTGTCGGCGACGGCGGCTTGGGATGTGCCGGCCCACCCGGTCGTTCAGGATCGATCGCCATCTTGGGATCGACCACAGGTGGCGGCACGATGGATTTGGTATTGGGAACCGTGTCGGGAGCCTTTTGGATGCCCGGATCGATGCGCGACGGCGGGGCGGTCGGCGGCGTTTGCTGGGTCGAGGGCGGCTGAGGTTGGCCCGACTCGGGAGCGGGATTTGCGGCGGTCAGCGCCGCAGGCAATGCCAAAGCCATGAGCAGCGTCGTGCTCACCAGTGTCGAAACCACTTGAAATGCCATGGGTCCACCTCCACGCATCACGAGGCCGTCGTCCCTCGTTCGCTTGGATTCAGTGTAGAGGTTTCCCCACAACATCCGTACTAGGCGTCCCCCTAGCGACTCTGTTCCTTTCCGGGTCGTCTATCTATTTTTCTTCGGTGTATTGCTGTTAGGCCTGACGAGGGTAAGCGCCCGTTCGACTGTTCCGATGGCTCGGCCGATGACTTTCCCCACAGCCCGACCGACGCTTTTGGCGTTGCGGCTGGAACCGGGAGATCGTTTCCTGGTTGTCTTAGAGGTCTTCTTCTTCGTCAGCGTGGTCTTTTTGGCCTTGGCGGATGTGGCCGGCTTCTTCTTCGTTTTTCTTTCGATCACATGCGCAGCTGGTTCGATGTCCCGCTTGACGGTGCGCTTTTTCGCAGAAGAGGTTTTTTTGCGCGGCTGCGTTTTTTTCGCCAGAACCTTTCTCATGTTGTCCTCCTGAGATGTTAGGGGTTGTTTAGGCGAGTGCCCGCCTGTACAGTTTAAAACGAATCATCAATCACGTCACCGCACCTGCGCGAGAGGCCTATGAACGCGACGGCAAAAATCGAAGACTATGCGTTGATCGGAGATACCCACACAGCAGCGCTGATTTCCCGCCAGGGGTCTCTCGACTGGCTCTGTCTTCCGCGCTTTGATTCACCGGCCTGCTTCGCGGCGCTGCTCGGTACGCCTGAGCATGGACGTTGGCTCATTACGCCCCACGAAGATAACACAACTATTCGTCGACGGTATCGGGGTGACACCCTGGTGCTGGAAACGCTCTTCGAAACACCAACGGGCACAGCGATGTTGATCGATTTCATGCCACCCCGTGACCGCGACATCAATGTGGTACGTATTGTCGTGGGAGTCAAGGGTACCGTGCGCATGAAGATGGACCTGACCCTCCGATTCGATTACGGATCAATCGTACCCTGGGTGAGCCATCAGCGCCGCTTCCTGAAGGCGGTGGCCGGTCCCGACGCGGTGTATCTTGAAACCGAACTGGAATTACAGGGCGTGGGATTTTCCACCGTCGCCGACTTCACCGTCGAGGAAGGACAGGACATTCCCTTCACTCTCACGTGGCGGGCCTCCCACGACTCTCCCCCTAGACCGCTCATCACGGAACGTGCGTTATCTCAGACCGAGCTCTGGTGGAAGAAATGGTCACAACGCTGCACCTATCAGGGATCCTGGCGGAATCATGTGGTCCGTTCACTGATCACATTGAAAGCGCTGACCTATGCCCCGACGGGCGGCATTGTCGCGGCTCCTACCACTTCGCTCCCGGAATTGCTCGGTGGTGTACGTAATTGGGATTACCGCTACTGCTGGATTCGGGATGCGACCTTCACGTTGTATGCCTTGCTGTCGGCTGGCTACCACAGCGAGGCCAAGGCCTGGCGCGAGTGGCTCCTGCGTGCAGTGGCAGGGAAACCTTCGGACCTGCAGATCATGTATGGCATCAGGGGAGAACGGAGACTCACGGAACTGGAGTTGAACTGGTTGCCCGGGTACGAGCAATCAGCCCCGGTGCGTATCGGCAATGCGGCCTCCCAGCAGTTTCAGTTGGATGTGTACGGCGAAATGATGGACACCCTGCACCAGGCCAGGGAGTTGGGGCTGGCGGCCAGCGAAGATGCCTGGCGTGTCCAACATGCCATCATGGAATTTCTTGAGACCGCCTGGGATCGCCCCGACGAAGGCATTTGGGAAGTGCGCGGCCCGCGCCGGCATTTCACCCATTCCAAGGTGATGGCCTGGGTCGCAGTGGATCGGGCGGTGAAGGCCATCGAACGATGTCATGTCGACGGACCGCTCGAGCGATGGCGTGCCCTGCGTGAGACGATTCACGAGCAGGTGTGCCGAGAGGGCTACGATTCGAATCGGGGAACGTTCGTGCAATATTACGGAGGGAACTCCTTGGACGGCAGTTTATTGATGATTCCGCTCGTAGGATTTCTCCCGGCATTCGATCCCCGCGTGCAGGGGACGTTGCACGCCATCGAACGCGAGCTGACGGTGGATGGATTGGTCATGCGGTATCAGCCCACTGGCGAGTTGGATGGCCTGCCGGGTGACGAAGGGATGTTCCTGCCCTGTTCATTCTGGCTGGTGGACAACCTGTTGCTCTCCGGACGCGTGGAGGAAGCGCGCCGGTTGTACGAGCGCTTGATCGGGTTAAGTAATGATCTCGGGTTGTTGTCAGAAGAATACGATTTGAAGAACAAACGGCTGGTGGGGAATTTTCCGCAGGCCTTTTCCCACGTGTCGCTCATCGATTCGGCTTATGGATTTTCTCGCATGGAAAGCCCTGCCGAGCGCCGGCAGCGCAGTTGAACGGTTAGGTTGAGGGAAAAAGAGAGAATGCGTCAGTCGAACGGCAGGGCCATTGTAATGATCGGCATCATGTTGGGTGGCATCGTGTGTGGAGAAGCTGGACCATTTCTGGTCTGGTCCGCCGAACCGGTACTTTCCGTAGCAGCCACGCAGCATGACCAGGTTCATGGCGCCCTTGCGGCAGAGGGAACAGTGGACCGTTTTATTCTGGATCCACGAGGAGAGGTGGAAGGATTGTTCCTTGCCGACGGGACTCATCTGTACGTCACCTCGCGGGCAGCGGATCAGCTCGTCCGGGCGTTCGCACCAGGCAACGCCGTACGCGTCTACGGACGGCTCATGCCCGATGAACGGCTGGTTCAGGCGGATGCCGTGATCAACGTGACGACGGGAACGACGTTCACCGTTCCGCTCCGCCTGGACCTGCCCATGCAGGAGCAGGAGCACACGCTGTCGATGACGGAAATGAGTGCGGCGGGAACGATTCGTGCCTTCTTCTACCATCCGCTGAAACACACGATTCAAGGCATGTTGCTGTCGGATGAGACGCAGGTTCGGTTTCCACCCGATGCCAGTCCCGCACTCCGGCGCTCCTTCCATGTCGGGGAGCACGTGAGGGTGAGGGGGAACGGGACGACCAATCGACTCGGGCGTGCGGTGGAGGCCCTGGCCATTGGCAGGAATTCAGCGGCCCTTGTCCCGTTGGATGCCTCGTTACAACGCCTCCCCTGACAGGTCACCAGGGCTCGGGAACCCGGGCTTGTTTGACGCGCGGCGAAACCTGTTCGATTCTCCAACTTGGACCGCCTGCGTAGAGGCTGCCTTCAAACCGCACGAAGGCGGGGGCGTCTTTCTTGATCAGCCAGAAGTGGTAGTCGGGCGGAGTTCGTCCGAGAAGCCGGGCCAGCGCTGCCGTAAACCATCCCAAGCGGGGTTTGAGGCTGTAATGCACGGCTGTGGCCTTGGTCTCTTTCCTGGTGGTGTTGCGCGTGTCCTCCTCATCGACTCGAGCCAATTCGACTTCGTAGAGCTTGGGTTCAGGGTTAAACACCAGCATGTGAACGATGGCGCCGGTTTGTCCGCGAAGATTTTTCAGGACGGTAATGGTGAGGCCGTTGTAGACATCCTTCGGAAGGTCCAGGCGCCCGGTGATCAGCTTTTCATCCGGCGTCTTTTCGCGTTGCCGGACTTGATACTGTCCCGTTTCGCCATTGAGCGAAATCACGAGGGGCTCGGGGAAGGCCGGCCCTCGCTGAGTCAACTGGTAACTCAACATGGTGAGATGTTTCTTTTGGGAAAACGTGACGGTTTCGTCATAGAGCGAGCCGTCGGCAAAACGAAAGGTCAGCCGGCTGGCCAGTCGATCGGCACCGGTCGTTACCTGGCTCAGTTCTCCATCGGCGAGCTTTTTGCCGTCCAAGGTCTTGAGCGTAACAAATCCTTCACTGACGCCTTCCGGGTAGATGACTTCAATCGGGTTCGCGAATAGTGTGGTCGACGTCAGGAGGAACAATCCGGCGGCGGCGAGACAGCATCGCCAGCGAGGAACATGCGCAAACGTCCCATTGAAGCGATGTGGCTGAGTTCGATAGGTACGTTCCATTGTCGTGAACCTATCTTTGCTCCAGACAGGAGAACACTGGGAATATTCCTTGTTTTAGAGGCTGGCGAGAACCGGGGGCTGCGACAAAAAAATCCCATGTATTGCGCGACCTGCGACGAAAAAGAACTCGGCTATTCCACCCCCTCTGCCAGGGGTTTCACTAGGGGCCGGGTGTATCACGGCTGACATATAAGAGGACATCGGCTGTCAAGGAATCCCACGTGCGATGTCAGGAGCCATAGAATCGATGGGTCGAACTCTCTCTGAATGGTGTTTCCGTGTGAGTTGCAGCATAGTATGTCTGTTCTCTGTAGGGGCAATCGGTGACGATCTGTTCGGGCTCGGGCAGGACTTCGCGCTGGCCGAGGAACCCACCCCGATTGCGGGTGAGCCGTTTCGAACCACCCTGTTCGGGGAAGAAATTTATGTGCCGCCCCGGGACCGGCGCAGTGTCACCGCCATCAGTTTCGGTATTCAGGCCATTCCCAACGGGCCCACGCAACAGGAAGTACTGCCCTTCGGCGCGTTATATGTCTGGAGGAATTGGGACGATGACAACCGGCGGCTCCGCGGGACCTTTTCGGGGGTCGTCAACGATGTGGACTATACGATCGGGTTGCGCGACTATCCGAACTGGTCGCTCTTGTTCACCTGGGATAATTTCATCCTGCCGTTCGGCCGCTCGGAGTATGTGCAAGGGCAACGTCAGCGAGGCACCGAGTTGGAGTGGAGTTATGCGTTTGCCGGCGCCGGGCTGGGGTATCGACTGCCGGTCCATCCCTTTCGTCAGGACAGCGCGGTCAACATTTCGCTTACGTACGAAGCCGGATATCGCTGGTTTAAGGGCACGGGTCACACCTCCGCGGACTACGGCGTGCCGAAGGACACGTATGAAGGCCGGATTCATTTCCGGATTCGCGCCGATGCCCTGAAGCGCAACCTGATGGAGCTGCCACACGAGGGATTCACCTTGGGCGGCGATGTGGTGCATGGTCATCGGGCGAAGTGGGATCAATGGGGAGGCGCCCCGTTCAATACTCAGGATTTCAAAAAGGAACAGACGTACATTCAAGCCAGCGCCTACGCCTTACTGGCTACGGGACTGCCATTCATCGAGAGCGACAAGCACCGTCTGTTAAGCAGTATTCATGCGGGGATCGGGAAGGACCTGGATCGATTCTCAGCGTTCCGCCTCCCTGGCCGGCCGACGGGGTACGAGTGGGAAGCCATTTCGCTGCCGATGATCCATGGTGTCGCCTTCAACGAATTATTTCCGACCCGCTATGCCGTGGCCAACTTGCAATATCGCTATGAGGCCTTATTCTTTCTGTACCCCTACGTCGAGGCGACCTGGGGATTGGTGGAGCGTCCGGTGTTTACGTCGAACACGGCAGTGAAAAGTATTACGGATTCCATGCCGGCCTTGGGCGGCGGATTGGTGACGGGGGCCCCGTGGAAATCGCAGGTGGAACTCAATTACACGTATAACTTCGGGATCTATCGGGACCCAGGCGGCGCGCCGCCCACCAAGGGCGGGCATGGCATCATTTTTTTCTGGTCGAAGGAATTGTGACCGACGAACCACTCGTATTCATCTGAAGAGAGTGGTAGGATTCCACAGCAGTTCCTACTCGGCTTGTCCACTAGCCCGGAGCATATCCATGAAACCACGAGTCCTCATAGCCGACGATCATACACTCGTTGCAGAAGGTGTAGAAAAACTGCTGGAACACGATTTTCAATTGTGCGGTCGAGCGGCAGACGGACGGGCCCTCGTCCGGGCCGTTGAAAAAGAGAAACCGGATATTGCGCTCGTGGATATTGCACTCCCGCTCTTGAACGGCCTCGATGCCTGCCGGCAAATCAAGAAATCGGTTCCCGAAGTGAAGCTCCTCGTCCTCACGATGCACAGCGAGCAGTACTTCGTGACAGAAGCCTTTCGCGCCGGGGTCTCCGGTTATGTGTTGAAGCAGTCAGTGGCAGACGAATTGGTATTTGCGATTAAGGAAGTCTTAAAGGGCCGTCTGTACGTGTCACCGAGCGTGGCGGAAAATCTGGTTGCCCAGGCGCTCCACCCGGTTGCGCCGGCTCCCGCCGGGGCGCCTCCGTCGAATGACTCGCTCAGTGGCCGGCAGCGGGAAGTGCTGCAGTTGATCGCGGAAGGCCAGTCCACCAAGGAAATCGCCTCGACGCTCAATGTGTCCATCAAGACGGTGGAGTTTCACAAAACCCGCATCATGAAACAGCTCGGCATTCATAGCACCGCCGAGCTGACCAAACATGCGATTGCCATCGGGCTCATCGCCATGCCGCAACAGCCTACCGTTCCCGGCTCTCAACCGTAACGTCATCTGTCAGGGATGTTGATCGCTCAGCTTCGTGAGGCCTTGCGATAAGGCGAAGCGCGTGAGTTCTGCAGTCGTGCGGATGCCGAGGCGGCGCGTGATGTTGCCTTTGTGGAATTCCACGGCCTTCGTGGACACATGCATGGTCGTGGCGATCTCTTTTGTCGACATGCCCTTCGTCAGCAACTGCAGCACCTCCTGTTGGCGAGGCGTCAACTTGGACGAAAATCCTTCCGGTTTCACCCAGGGTGTTTCGATGGCGTCCTGCACCTCAAGGGAAAGTTGCGGCGAGATGTAACGCTGATTCTTGAGGGCGGCGTTCAGCGCGGACAGCAATTCCGTGGAAGCGGATTGTTTCAACACATAGGCTGACGCGCCCATCTGAAAGGCCTGCGAAATATAAAACGGTTCGCTCATCATGGTCACGAAGATGATCTTGGCGTGTGGTACAGCCGCACGCAGTTGTTTCGTCACCTCCAACCCGTTCATGGTCGGCATCGAAATGTCGAGCAGGATAATGTCCGGATTCAGGGCCGGCGCGATGTTCAGCAGTTCCTGGCCGTTTGAAGCCGTACCTACCACATCGAAATCCGGCTCCAGCAATTGTCGGTAAGCCTCCAACACCAGACTATGGTCATCGGCAATGACGATGCGTGCTCTGGCCACGGTGCTCCTTCCTCTCTCGGTGGGACTACTTTACCAGCTCCTCCGCGGTGACACTCTCGTCGTTTCGAGGGTCCCTTCACCTTAGCAGGTCTGCGCTAGTCTTTGCACGGTCTCTTCCCCGGTAAATTCTTCGGGGGTCCATTCAGTTCATACTGCCGTAATTTATGAAAGATGGCGCCTAGGAAAGCCCCCTGCGTAGGCCATGGTATGCCAGGGCATCGCCTAGTTGGGAAAGGCAAGGTGGGGGCCTATGGTGAAGTATGTCCATCTTAAGCACGATGAAAGGGGCTCAACATGGCCGTCACCCAACCGTACCAAGCCAAAGCGTTTGACCTGTTCGGATTGTCGGGTATCTCCGATGAGACGTTGCGCGTTCATTTCGCGCTGTATGAGGGCTATGTAAAAGCCGCAAACGAATTGCGCGAGCAATTGTCTGAATTCATTCAACAAGGACACGTCGATCACGAACAAATGCCGGCCTACTCGGAACTGACGCGCAGGCTGGGATTCGAGTTCAACGGGATGGTGTTGCACGAATATTATTTTGGCAATCTTCGGCGTGGAGGGGGAGCGGAGCCGCCGAACGGCTCCGCCTTTCACAGGGCCGTTGAACGTACCTTTGGCAGCTATGAGCGATGGAAGGCCGACTTTTGCAGTGTGGGCATGATGCGAGGTGTGGGATGGGCGATCTGTAATGTCGATCCGGCAAGGGGGCTCGTGTCGAACCATTGGGTGTCTCTGCACGAGCATGGGAATGTGGCGGGCTTTCTACCCATCCTCGTGATGGATGTGTGGGAGCACGCGTTTCTCTTGGATTACCAGCCCAGTGAGCGGAAACAGTATATCGACTCTTTTTTTAGCAATATCGGATGGGGCGTGGTTGAAGACCGGCTTCAGGCCGGATTGTCATCCGTCGCTATTCCGCATTGAATGAAAGGCCTTCTATGAATTGTCGCCACTCGAATCTGTTCCCGCAGATGAACCCAGGACCCGCGCCGTTTCCTGAACCGAATCCGAATCCGGATCCTGGTCCGAATCCATTTCCACCGGAGCCGTTTCCTCCACCCATTCCACCGCAACCGGTCAATCCGCCGATTCCGCAGCTGGCTGAGGACCTAGAGTTATTGCCAGTGGTGGCATCAGCGAATGCATGCGAGAAGTGTTGATGTCGTTGGCGAAAGACGGTCGCGGGTGACGGCCGTCGGCATGCGGCGACACGGAGGCGGCGCATGGAATCTTCAGAGAAGGCGGCAAGCATTCGGCAGTGGATCAATCCGGAGGAGCGCGTGACCGTCGATTTCGAAAACGAGCACGACCTGAATGCCGAAGTGATTGAGTGCGATGGGCAAACGGTGACGTTGCTGCTCGAGACGGCATTTCCACATTATAAACAGCATCTTACGCTTCCTCTCAGCATGATCTCAGTGGGGGAGGATAAAAGTCATTACACTCGGGACCCCGACAAGCCCGTACAGTATGGACGGCTTCGAATTACCGTCCACGAAGCTCGTCCTCAAGCTGTCTGAAATTGTTAATTGTGGAAAATCTTGCACCAATGACCAGCACATCCAGCAAATCGAACGTTCCTCGTACGATCGCCGAGGCCGGCTTTACGCGTCCGCGTCGGCGTCTGTATCTGGAAACCAGAATTGATGAGGATTTGGGAGTGTTGCCGGGGGAAGTCCGAAAGGTGAGACACGTGATGTCTTCAGCCTTGACCGTCGTGTCGCCGGACACGAGTCATGAAGAGGCGGTGTCGTTGATGGCGGCGATGAACGTTCCGGTGATCGTGGTCTATGAAGGCACGCGTTTGGTGGGCATGGTGACCGATCGGGATGTCGCATTGCATCGGAGTTCCCGGCCCCCTACCACCGCATTGACGGTCAGAGACATCATGAGCGAGCAGGTTCCCTATTGCCAGGAGGACGATCTGCTCACGGATGCGCAAGCGCTCATGCGCCTGTCGGAGGTCGATTGGATGCCGGTTCTGGATCGCCAAGGCCGCCTGGCGGGGGTGTTGTCAATTTATGTTCCTCCTTCCTGACTTCGCTCGTCCGTGGCCGAGGGGAATCCCCTGTGTTGCCAAGGGTTCTGCCTAGTACGTCCCTCTGGGCCTCTCTTCTAGTGTGAGCACAGCTGTTGTCAGTAGAGGAGGAGACGTCATGATGCCGGTGTCTCTGTCAGGCAATCAGTTCGGTAAGTATATGGGATTGCTCATTTCGATCGCTGCCTGTGCACTCGTGGTCGGGACCCAGGCCCGAACGGTGACGCAACGGACGGATGAGCAGGGTTTGATGACGGAATTGGGGCTGGAATCGGCCTGGCCCCATGTGCGCACAGACTTCTCGCGCTGACCACCACGTGACCGTGCCTTTACGTTGAAAGGAGTCGACATGAAAACTGAGAAGCCTCAAGCGTCAATGATTAAGGATGTGCAGTCCATCAGGGAACGTGCCCGGCAACATATCGAAGAAGGCGCGTTGACCGCGGATTACAAGGCCGACCGCGACACGGTTATCAAACTCTTGAATGAAGCGTTGGCCACGGAAATCGTCTGTGTTTTGCGGTACAGGCGGCATTATTTTATGGCGCAGGGGATGAACGCGGAAAGTGTCAAGGCGGAGTTCCTGGCGCATGCGGGTGAGGAACAGGCCCATGCGGATGAACTGGCGGAACGGATCGTTCAATTAGGCGGGGAACCGAATCTCTCGCCGGACGGGTTATCTTCCCGTAGCCACTCCGAGTATGTGGAGGGCGAAGACCTGGAAGAAATGATCAAGGAAGACCTCATTGCGGAACGGATTGCGATCGAGAGTTATCGCGACATGATCGCATTTGTCGGGAGTGATGATCCCACGACGAGAAGGCTGTTGGAAACCATTCTGATGAAAGAAGAAGAACATGCCGAGGACCTGGTCAGTCTTCTGAAGTGACGTCGAGCGCTACCGTGACGTCTCGATTCACATTCCGTTTCGGATGGAGATGATATGAAAGTCTGGCCGGGCCGACCCTATCCGCTGGGAGCCACGTGGGAGGGGAAAGGGGTGAATTTTGCCCTGTTTTCTGAAAATGCCACGTCGGTGGAACTGTGCCTCTTTGATGGACCGGATGCGACGAGGGAATCGCATCGGATTCGTCTCGAAGAACGGACCAATCAAACCTGGCATGTCTACCTGCCGGAGGGGCGCCCCGGCCTCCATTATGGACATTGTGTGGCTGCGTGCCGATGGCAACCAATTGTTGATGATACATTTCTGGTGCTCTCGAATGCGCATCATGAACCGGTCGAGTTTCTGTTACCCTCATCTGAATCATCCCCCACTTGGCGGCTCACGCCGGTGCGGCGGAGCCAGGGAAGCCGGACCCGGCTCCGACTGCGACTTTTAGGGGAGGGGAGCCCTACACGACCCAGGCTCGATCGGTCGCCATCCTCAGCCGCTTGAAATCCTTGCTCGATTCGTAAATCTCATCCGTCACTCGCTGCTCCCCATTCGTCTACTGCCATACTTGTTTTGTGTCCGCCCAGGCCATCCGGTACGGCAATGTCCCCCCTGTAGCTGTGCGCGCACTACTACGTATTCGTAGACCTGTCAGGGGCGAGGGCCTTTTAAAACTAGGGCTTTGTCCAGTCAACCCTTTCGCTGTTCGGAGATATAACAAAGATGGACAACCGTCGGGAGGTGCCTATGAAACCACATCAGAAAGATCACGGAGTAAGGACGAAGATCGTCGTCACCCTCGGCGAGAACGCCGAGGAGAATACCGTGGTGTTGTACCGAGGTGGAAAAACCGGACTTGCTTTTCGATCTCCGTCCCACCGGGTACTGAAAGAGGCCGCCCGACAGAGGAGTCGCGGGGACGCCGCGTCCTCAGGGGCGCAAGCGTCCGCGGCAATGATACATCACTATGGAGGATCACGATGAATACAGATCAATTCAAAGGGAAATGGGTCCAGTTCAAAGGGGAAGTCAAAAA